>Ga0189275_100041_pt1 | contig 281979 bp, 266 predicted proteins | sample N19A6minimetaG_FD_130329 | JGI IMG/M metagenome (GOLD analysis project Ga0189275, IMG submission 130329) | Marine microbial communities from the Costa Rica Dome - N19 A6 mini metaG | ecosystem: Environmental > Aquatic > Marine > Oceanic > Photic zone | place: Costa Rica: the Eastern Pacific...
AAATTATAGATTACTCAGTTTTTGCTTAAAAAATTAACATATCAAAAAAAATATTAACAAAAATTTGTGTATTTCAAAATTAACGATAAATTTGTGCAATCGATTACATATTTTAATTAATTTATAAACTAACTCAAAAATCTTATGTTTAACTCTCTATTTGAACATTTGCTTTTTTTTCGGGAAAAAATTAATACTTGGCGTATTATTTCGAAAAAAAACATTTCGACATCCTTATTTGTATTATTCCTTTTGAGCGGTCCTTGTTTATTTGCTCAAAGTAAAACAATATCGGGTACAGTAACCGCTGAAGATATAGGAGGGCCTGTTCCTGGTGCTTCTGTTTTAGTTAAAGGAACAACTAACGGTACATCTACTGATTTTGATGGTAATTACTCTCTTACAGTTAGTGGACCAAATGCTGTTTTAGTAGTTTCTTATTTAGGCTATGCTACTCAAGAAATAAAAGTAGGCGATAAATCAACTATTAATGTTGTTTTGAAGCCAAGCCAAGAAGCTTTAGATGAAGTTGTAGTAATAGGTTATGGTACAGCTAGAAAATCTGATTTAACAGGATCCGTTGTAACAGTAAGTGGTAATGATCTTAAAGAGCAAAACATCTCTAACGTTGCAGAAACTTTAACGGGTCGTCTGGCTGGTGTTGAAGTTTTATCTACTGAAGGTTCACCAGATGCTGAAGTTCAAATTAAGGTTAGAGGTACTGGATCTATTACACAAGATAGTTCACCTTTAATAATTGTTGATGGTTTCCCTATTAATAATTTAAGTGATATCTCTCCTTCTGACATTGCTAACATTAGTGTTTTAAAAGATGCTTCTTCTACAGCTATTTATGGTTCTAGAGGTGCGAATGGTGTTGTTATTATAACAACTAAAAGTGGTAGAGAAGGGAAAATATCTGTTAACTTTAATACCTTTTATGGTGTTAAAAAGATAGCCAACACAATAGATGTTTTAAGTCCAGAAGACTTTGTGAAATGGCAATATGAATATTGGTTACTAAATGATGAGCCTCAGATTTATGAGGAAAATTATGGATTATATCAAGATTATGACCAATATATTGGCATGGAAGGAAATAATTGGCAAGACTTAATCTATGGTCGTACTGGTGAAGTAGAAAGTAGAGATTTGTCAATAAGAGGTGGTTCAGAAAAAATCAATTTCAATTTTAATTACGCTCTTTATGATGAAAAAGCTATAATGGTTGGCTCTGACTTTAAAAGACACAACCTATCCTTAGCCCTTAAGAGTAAAGCTAGTGACAGAGTTAACTTAACATTTAATGCGCGTTACTCAGATACAGAAATTAATGGTGGTGGTGCGAATGAACAGAATGAAGTTTCTTCTGCAGACTCAAGGCTTAAGCACTCTATAAGATATTCTCCTATACCATTAGTAAGTTTTGACCCAACTAATACAGAAGAGACTTTCTTTAGTGATTTAGTAAATCCTTTTGTAGCTGTTGATGATAACCAAAGAAGACAGTCTAGAAAAAACTTAAACCTTTCTGGTAGTTTTGAGTGGGAAGTTATTGATAACCTTAAATTCCAAACAAGCTTAACTCTTAATAACAGAAATGACTTAGATTATCGTTTCTATGGTAAGTCGACCTACTTCTCTAGTAATAGACCTGCGGTTGAAAATCAAGGTTTACCTAGTTTAGTTATTAGAGACCGAAAGCGTGAAGATTTTAGAAATGCTAATACTATCAACTATAATTTTAAAAATCATCTTGGTGATGATCATGGACTACAGCTCTTAGTTGGTCAAGAAATGATAATAGCTAAAAACAATCAAGTAACTAGTGAACTTCATGGTTTTCCTTCAGCTTTTGATTTTAACACAAGTGTAAACTTAACAACTCAAGGAAGTCCTTTCTCTGTAAATAATTTTTACAGCCCAGAAGATAAGTTACTATCATTCTTTGGTCGTGCCAATTACGATTATAAAAATAAGTACTTACTTACTGCTACCTATCGTATTGATGGATCAAGTAAATTCTTAGGAGATAATCGTTGGGGATACTTCCCTTCTGCAGCAGTTGCTTGGAAAGTTTCTGAAGAAGAGTTTCTTCAAAATACAGATTGGTTAAACTCATTAAAAGTACGTATAAGTTATGGTGAAGCTGGAAACAATAATATTCCTACAGGACAAACTATTCAAACGTTTCAGTCTTACAATACATCTTACATAAATGGTATAGATAATTATTGGGCTGCCTCTAATGTATTGGCAAATCCAGATTTGAAATGGGAGACAACTGTAACGCAAAACCTTGGTATAGATTACTCTCTTTTTAATGGTCGTTTAAGCGGATCTTTTGAATTATATAAAAATGTAACTAAAGATTTATTATTAGCATTCCGTACTCCAGGTTCTGGATACGAATACCAATTTAGAAACATAGGTGAGATTCAAAACACTGGTTTTGAAGCATTAATAAACTATTCTGCTATAAATAAAGAAAACTACGGATTAGATTTATCATTTAATATCAGTGCAAACACCAATCGTATCAATTCTTTAGGAGAATTAGAAGATTTTGGATGGACTTCTGAATGGGCATCTAGTCAAATAGGAAATGATTATCTTGTACAAGTTGGTTCTCCTTTGGGTATTATGTATGGTTACAAAAGTGATGGTCGTTACGAAGTATCAGATTTTGACTATGATTCAACTACTGGAGAATATACCTTAAGAGATGGAGTTGTTGATAATAGTGCTGTAATTGGTGATGGGTTTGTAAGACCTGGTGCGCTAAAGCTTAAGGATATTAATGGAGATGGAGTTGTTGATAACGATGATAATACAGTAATTGGTAATGCTAACCCAGACTTTACAGGTGGTATGACATTAAGTGCCAGAGCATATGGATTTGATTTTACAGCAGCTTTTAACTGGAGTGTAGGTTTTGATGTGTACAACGCTAATAAAATTCATTCAAACACACCAAGAGAGAGTAATGACTTTGGAAACTTAACTACAGAATTTGCTGATGGAGTTAGATGGACAAATTTAGATCCTTCTACTGGTCAACTAGTAACAGACCCTTCTCAACTAGAAGCGTTAAATGCTAATACAACTATGTGGTCTCCATATATGCAAAGATATGTTTTTAGCGATTGGGCTGTTGAAGATGGTTCTTACTTAAGATTAAACACATTAACTTTAGGTTACACTTTACCAGAATCTGCAGTAGAAGATTTAGGAATAACTAAATTAAGACTATACGTTACTGCTAATAATGTTTTTGTGTGGACAAACTATTCTGGTATAGACCCAGAAGTATCAACAAGAAGAAAAACAACATTTACACCTCGTGTAGATTATTCAGCATACCCTAGAAGTAGACAAGTTGCTTTTGGTTTAAACCTTAATTTTTAAAAAACTTTGAAAATGAAAAAAACAATATTTCTAACGTTAATCTTTCTTGCAGGACTATTTAATTCCTGCCAAGAATTTGATGAAGACTTTTTAGATGCGCCTGCTCCTTCTTCTGGAGATGAATCAGTTATCTTCTCTACACCAGATTTAGCTAGAGGTGCTGTAGATGGCATCCTAGAGCGTATGGGACAGACTAACTCTTACAGAGGCCGTTACATTCCTTTTTACGGTTTCAATACAGATACAGAATGGAATTACAGTTCGGATGAAGTAGGAAGCTCTCAGGGAGAATTAATGATATACGATGCTACTCCTACTAATACTCAGATGAACAGAGACAATAATGTTTGGGCTATGATGTACGCTGGTATAGAACGTGCAAACTTATGTATTAGAGGTTTAAGAACCTACGGCAACCCAGAACCTGGTACAGAATTAGGTCAATTACTAGGGGAAGCATTAACCTACAGAGCAATATATTATGCAGATTTATTAAAAACATGGGGTGATGTACCTGCACGTTTCGAACCTATTTCTGCTGAGACATTATATCTACCTAAATCAAGTAGAGATGTTATTTACAAACAAATTATTGCAGATTTAGGTGAAGCCGAAGAATTAGTAGCATGGCCAAACGATAATTCGACAACGACTACTGTAGAAAGAGCAAACAAAGCATTTGTTAAAGCTTTTAGAGCGAGATTAGCTCTAGCGGCTTCAGGCTTTCAACAATATCCTGATGGCATAAGAAGAAGTAACGATCCTGATCTTTCCGTTCAGACTATGTACACATTAGCTTTTAATGAAGCTACAGACGTTATTAATAGCGGAAAAGCAAGCTTAGAGCCTTCTTTCGAAACTTTATGGAGAAACTATAATGAAGAATCAGTAGTAGCTGGCGGTGAGTCTCTTTGGGAAATACCTTTTGCTGCTGGTCGTGGTAGGGTATTATTTTCTTTTGCCGTTAGACACAGAGGTGTAGATCAATACACTGGTCAGGCAAGAGGTGGGATTGCTGGTCCATTACCAACAGTGTTCTATGATTTTGATGAACAAGATACTCGTAGAGATGTTACTTGTGTACCTTACCAATGGGGAAATCCAACTGATGGTTTTGCTCAACAAGAATTAGTAGGACTTGATACATGGTATTTTGGGAAATACAGATATGAGTGGATGAATCGTTATGTAACATCTACTAATGATGATGGTGTAAATAAAATATACATGCGCTACGCAGAAGTACTACTGATTGCTGCAGAAACAGCCAATGAATTGCAAGGGCCTGGAGCTGCTGCACCGTATTTAAAAGAATTGAGAAGAAGAGCCTTCCCTTCAGAATTACATGCCGAAAAAGTTGATGCTTATGTGGATGGTTTATCAAGCTCTGCAGATATGCTTCAAGCTATAATCAATGAGCATAAATACGAATTTACCGGTGAAATGGAACGTAAAATGAACTTGATTCGTTGGAATTTACTTGGTACTAATTTAGATGAAGCCAAAGCTAAAATGTTCAATCTAAAAAACAGAATTGGTGAGTATGCGGATGTACCAACAACGCTATACTATAAATATCAAGAGGATGGAGAAACATTAGACATCTATGGTTTAAACAGAAATGAAACAGAAAATCCTGGACCAGATTATTCTGCTCAAGATTGGACTGCTTTAGAAGATGATATGATTAACTCAATATATAAGCTAGGTGTAAACCCAGACGACCGACAATTTTGGCCAATATGGCAAGTCTTTTTAGATGCAAGTAATGGTCAGTTGGTTAACGATTACGGCTATTAATAACTATTAAATAAGAAACTTAAAACATGATGAAAGCAAAATATATTTTAAAATGTTCGATAGTGGTTCTTTCTCTACTATTCACATTTTCGGGATGTGACAGTCCAGATGAAGTTATTGAAGAGCTAAACGTTAGTCGCGAATTTGCTCCAGTAGGATTGCAAGCATTTATTAGAAACCAAGTAGTTGTTGAACTTCAGTGGGATTCTGATCCATATGTAAATGACTATGTTGTTGAATTTAGCGAAGATCCATCTTTTTCTACTATTGTGGAAACAGTTAATGTTACTTATGAGGAAGTTCCTGTTCAAGTAGAAATGGAACAAGAAACATTCTATTACATAAGAGTGCAAGCTATTAGCTCTAGAGGATTAGAAAACTCTACCTATGCTACCATTACTGCTGAAACATTAACTGAGCAGATTTTCTATCCTATAGTGCCTGAAGATATTTTAGCTACAGAAGCTACTTTTAGATGGTTACCAAATACTGTTGTAACTGAATTATTTTTGATGCCAGGTAACATTACCTATACTTTATCTGCACAAGAAATAGCGGATGGTGTTGCAACTGTAACTGGTTTAACTGGTGAAACAGATTATACGGTACAAATTCTTAACGGTACTACTATAAGAGGTGTTTTAGATTTTACAACTGGTATTGATATTGGTGATGGTATATTAGTTACTCCAACAGATGATATATTTCAAATGATAGCTGATGCTAATCCAGGTGATGTTTTAGTACTAGATGCTGGTGATTACACTGCTCAAGTTGGTAGTATTACATTAGACAAACCATTAACAATTAGAGGTCTTTACAATTTTGATAAGCCTTTACTTAAAGTAAGTTTCTCTATAGTGGATGGTGCTACCGACGTAGAACTTATAGACTTAAATCTTACAGGTGACTTAGCAACAGACTTAACCGACATGTTAAGGTACACTGCTACAGGAAACTTTAACTCTTTATTGGTAAGCGGTTGTAATGTTCATGATTACAACAGATCATTTATCGCAGGAAATGTTACTGACGCTATTGTGCAATCTATAACAGTTGAGAACTGTGTTGTTACAAATGTCTTAACAAGTGGTGGTGATTTCTTTGATTTTAGAAACTCTGATGTATTGAACGTAAATTTCAGCAATAGTACATTCAACAATTGTGCACCTGGAAGAGACTTCTTTAGAATTGATGATGCTGGTACCCTTGCCTCTAATGGAAATCTTTGTAATGTAACTGTAGATAGTTGTACTCTATATGCTTGTTCTAATTCTTCAAGTAGAAGAATTCTTTATGTGAGATTTGAAGACAATGATATTACTGTGACTAATACATTAATTACAGACACAGCTTCAGAAGGTTATTCTGACCAGACAAGAACGGACGAGTTTATTACGTTTAGTAACAACAACTATTTTAATGCGCCTACGTTCTATGATCCTACTGTACTTAGGTATGATACATCATCAAGCTATACAACATTAGATCCTGGTTTTGTAGATCCTGTTAATGGTGATTTTACAATTACAACACAATCTTTAATTGACAACCAAGTTGGTGATCCACGATGGAGACAATAATATTTAGATAAGTTAGTCTTTTTTAAAAGGAGATTTGTTTTAAACAACATTTCTCCTTTTTTATTAAATTAAACTGGAAGAATTACCTATGAAAAAAAAAACATTCATATTATTAATAGGCTTATTAACTATTTTTAGTATTTCCGCTCAACAATTAGCATTTCCTACTGCCGAGGGTTTTGGACAATACACCAAAGGAGGAAGAGGTGGCTTTATTTATAAAGTGACCAATTTAAATGATAGCGGAGAAGGTAGTCTTAGAAAAGGCATCCAAAAAAAAGGTGCCAGAATTATTGTTTTTGATGTTTCCGGGACTATTGAACTTCAATCTAAATTAGACATTAACAAAGGCGATTTAACTATATTAGGGCAAACTGCACCTTGTGGAGGAATTACGCTAAAAGGCTACCCAGTGACTATAAAATCCAATAATGTTATCGTAAGATATCTAAGGTTTAGAATGGGAGATATTAATGCTATTGAAGGTGATGCTCTTGGTTGCAGAGACACCGAAAATGTAATTATAGACCACTGCTCTATTAGTTGGGGAACCGATGAAAATGCTTCCTTCTACAACAATAAAAATTTCACATTTCAATGGAACATTGTTTCCGAAGCTCTTAACAAATCTGTACACAAAAAGGGTGCTCATGGTTATGGCGGAATTTGGGGTGGAGTGAAAGCTTCGTTTCATCACAATCTTATCGCTAATAACAATAGTAGAAATCCTAGATTTAGTGGGTCTAAAACAACAGAAAATTCAGAAAATGAATTTGTAGATTTCAGAAATAATGTAATTTACAATTGGGGCGAAAATAGCATTTATGGTGGTGAAAAAGGAACATACAATATTGTAAATAACTATTTTAAATCTGGTCCTGCCACAACTTCTTCTAAATTAGACAGAATCGTAAGCCCTTCTGAACCTTACGGAAAATTCTATGTCGATGGAAATTATGTCTATAATTATGAAGATATCACTGAGAATAATTGGGATGGTGGTGTACAATGTAATAACCCTGAACTTGCAAAACTTGAAACTTCAATAGATGTAAGTAACAATATTTCAACTTCCAATGCTGAAACTGCTTTCGACAAAGTACTTGAAAGTTCTGGGGCTAGTTACGCCAGAGATATGGTTGACAAACGAATTGTGGAAAATGTAAAGAAAGGAAAAGTAAGTTATAAAGATGGTATCATAGACTCCCAAAATAATGTTGGTAGTTGGCCAAAAACTAAAACTAAAAAAGCCCTAAAAGATTCTGATGGAGATGGTATCCCAGACAAATGGGAGCGAAAACTTAAATTAAATAAAAACAAAGAGGACGCTCATTTAAACACCTTAGATGAGAACTATTCTAATATTGAAGTTTATGCTAATATGTTAGTAGATGAAATGTAAATACATCTACTAACATTTAATTATTCAAACTCAAAAGCACCTATATCTGGAGCCGCCCCATTAAACGGAAGACCAACATCTTCTCCAGCATCAATCAAATCACTTCCTGATACAAGTTTTAAGAAATTAATATCGGGTAAGCTTCCATCTTCGTTTCTTGGAGATGCTAACAAATCGATATCAACAGCTATAAAATCTGATGCATTCGTTGTAATTCCATTTTGCCAACCATTGCTTGTAATATCTGTGGTTGTTGCAGAAAAACCATCATTATTGCTACCATCAAATGAAAATGTATTCTTTATCAACAAAAATTGAGCAATATTGGTAGAACTAAAACTAATATTTCTGCCATTGCTGTAAGCGGAACAGTGATAGATTTCTATTTCACCACGATTACTATTATGGTCAAACCCGTCATAAACATTACCAGCAGCAATACAATTGGTATAAACAGCATTATGTTTTAATGTCTTATCGTCGCTTCCTCCTGTTTTAAATCCATTACCATCTCCTGCTCCTACACTGCCATTCATTAAATAGCCATTTTTAAAAGCCCAACAGTTTTCGTAAGTAGTCGTAATATTGTCGGTATCTCTTAAGTAACCATCCCAACCATCATCAAGGTTTTGCCATGCTCTACAACCTATAAATTTATTATTAGAACCTGCATTTAACTTACAGGCAAAACCATCGGCATTTTCCAAAGAAGAATCAGCATTATAATAAGAATCACAATTCAAAACAATATTATTGCTTCCTCCACCATCAATTTGCAAACCGGAATCTTTGTTTTCGCTGAACGTGCAAAACTCTATGGTATTATTGCTTCCTGATATGTGTAAACCATTATCTCCTGCTGCATAGACATCAATACCTTTAATATGCCAATAATCACCTGAAAGCTCAATCCCTCTGTTGGATGAATTTTCAGACATAGAAGAGAAGTTAAATCGAGGTCTTTCGGTATCGGATGGATATGCTAAAAGTGAAATTAAATTGGCATTAGCACCATTGCCTGAAATATGTATCGTAGAATTGAAAATATAATCACCACCTCTAACATAGATATTTTCTCCAGGATTGGCAGAGGCTATTGCGGCTAAAATTTGTTGCGAGGTTTCTACAACTGTACCGTTAACTGGATTGCCAACTCCAGAAATTTCAAAAGCCTGCTCACCAAAAACACCTGATCCATCTTGTGCTGTTGCCCTAACAGTAACATTACCATTAGAGACAGCAGATAACAATCCTGATTGTGAAATAGAGGCAATAGACGGACTAGACACACTCCAAGTAACATTTAAGTTTGAAGCGTTTATAGGTAAGACTTGTACCGATAATTGACTTGTTGCACCATCATTAATTGTACTACCAACTATAGTTATACTACTTGCTAAAATTGTGTCTGGTGAATTATCACTTGAACCATCACTGCTACAACTAAAAAAAAGTAAAACAGCTCCTACAAAACAACTTAATTTCTTGACAATACCCATACTCCTATTATGAATTTTAAAAATAAAGAATTACATTTATGTAATCGATTACCCAATGATAATCAATTTCTTAAAATTAGCAAAGCTTATTTAAATAAAACTTGTAGTTTTATAGGGTTTTAATTAGTCCGTTCATTAATGAAAAATACAAACACATAGGACATCTAATTTATCTACATGAGAAACGTTCTTTTTAATAATGTTATTAAAATTCTGGTTGTGATTATTACCATCAACATCTTGTCTTGTGCTAAGAAAACTGATGTTATAAAATCCAATAGCAACACCTTATGGTATAGGGAACCAGCCAAAAATTGGAATGAAGCTTTACCTATTGGAAATGGACGTATCGGCGGAATGCTTTTTGGAGGAGTCAAAAATGATAGAATTCAGTTAAACGAAGAAACTGTTTGGGCTGGAGAACCTGGAGGCAACATTACCAAAGACCGTTACAAAGATATTGAAAGTTTAAGAACACTTCTTTTTGAAGGAAAGTTTGAAGAGGCGCAACAAAAGGCTCTCGAAGTTTTTCCAAAACAGGCTCCAAATGATAATAACAATGGTATGCCTTACCAAACTGTTGGCAGCTTGAATTTGAGTTTTCAAAACCACGAAAATCCAAAAAACTATAAACGCACTCTAGATATAGGCAATGCCATTTCTACTGTTAGCTATACTATTCATAACGTCAATTTTAAACGCGAATATTTTGTATCCTACCCTGACCAAGTTATGATTATTCGTCTTTCATCTGACGTTGAAAATCAAATAAGCTTTGATATATCCATAGATTCGCCTCAAAAAAAACATCATATTTCTGTTGAAAATGGTATTTTAAAACTCAACGGAACTGCTGGAAACCATGAAAACAAAACAGGTAAAATCAAGTTCGAAACTTTGGTTTTTCCAAAATTAATAGGTGGAAAACTTGAACAAAACCAAACGTCTCTTTCTGTTAAAAATGCCAACGAAGTATTACTTTTTGTTAGCATCGGTACAAACTTTAAAAACTACAATGATTTAAGTAGCTCAGCTGAAAGAATTACTAAAGACTATTTAGAAAATTGTAAACTCAAGTCTTTTGAATCTCTAAAAAACACGCATGTTAAAGATTATCAAAACCTTTACAACCGTGTTTCTTTTAATTTAGGAAAAAATGAATCGTTTGAATTACCAACAGATCAGCGTTTGCAAAGTTTTGCAAATTCAAATGACTTGTCGTTAGTTGCTTTGTATTTTCAATTTGGTCGTTATTTACTGATTTCGAGCTCAAGATCAGGTGGACAACCAGCAAATCTTCAAGGAATCTGGAACGACAAATTATCACCTTCTTGGGACAGCAAATACACTGTAAATATTAATACCGAAATGAATTATTGGCCTGCTGAAGTCACTAATCTTTCAGAACTGCACGAGCCTCTTTTTTCAATGTTAAAAGACTTATCTGTAACTGGGCAAGAAAGTGCCAAAAATATGTACCATGCTCGTGGTTGGAATATACATCACAACACAGATATATGGAGAATTTCAGGTATGGTTGATGGTGGATTTTATGGTCTGTGGCCAATGGGAGGAGCTTGGTTGAGTCAACATATATGGCAGCATTATTTGTTTACAGGAGATAAAGAATTTTTAAGGCAAAATTATCCTATTCTAAAAGGAAAGGCACAATTTTATGCAGATGTTTTACAGGAAGAACCTGAACATAATTGGTTAGTGGTTTCTCCATCAATGTCCCCTGAAAACAAATATCTAGATGATGTTGGCATTAGCTACGGAACCACAATGGACAACCAATTGGTCTTTGATGTGTTCAGTAATGTTGAAAATATATCTAAAATTTTAAATATCGATTCCGAATTTGCAGACTCAATTAGCAAGCTAAAAAAGCGCTTACCTCCTATGCAAATAGGTAAATATGGACAATTACAAGAATGGATAAAAGATTGGGACAATCCAAACAATACACATCGTCATATTTCGCATTTGTACGGTTTATATCCTTCAAACCAAATATCTCCTTTTAAAAACCCTGAATTATTTAATGCCGCAGAACAAACTTTAGAACAAAGAGGTGATATTTCAACAGGTTGGTCCATGGGCTGGAAAGTAAATTTTTGGGCACGAATGCTAAATGGAAACAGAGCATATAAGCTTATAAAAACCCAATTGACCTTAGTTGAAGATGGCACAACATCTGGTGGTACATATCCAAATTTATTAGATGCACACCCACCATTTCAAATTGATGGAAATTTTGGTTGCACAGCTGGTATAGCAGAAATGTTGCTTCAATCTCATGACGAAGCTATACACATTTTACCAGCGCTTCCAAAAGAATGGATCGATGGTGAAATTATAGGTTTAAAAGCCCGAGGAGGATTTGAAGTTGATATTAAATGGGCTAATAATAAGCTAAGTTCAGTTAAAATAAAATCTGAATTAGGTGGCAATTTAAGAATACGAACTCTTGAAACACTTTTGGGTTCTAACGGAAAGGAATTAACAAAAGCCATAGGGAAAAACATGAATGTATTTTACCAAACACCAGACATAAAAACACCTTTGGTTTCAAAGGAAATAACCATAAAACAATTAGATTTGCTAAATTATAAGCTTTATGACATTGAAACTGAGAAAGGCAAGGTTTATGAATTCAAGGTTAAAACGTTAAACTAATGAAAAAAAAGACTACGATTTACGATATAGCCAAGGAGGTTGGACTTACCGCTGCAACTGTATCTAGAGCCTTAAATAACAATCCGAAAATTAGTGAGAAGACGCGAAAGTTAGTTCAAGAAACTGCTCAAAAAATGAACTATGAGCAAAACACACTTGCTAGAGCCTTAAAGAGTGGAAAAAGTTATAATGTTGGTGTTATTGTACCACGTATGGATAGTAACTTTTTTGCTTCAGTTATTCGAGGTATTGAGGAAGAATTGTATCCAAAAGGTTACCACGTTATTGTTTGCCAAACACATGACCAAGAAAACCAGGAAACTGGTAATATAAATTCTTTATTAAATGCTCAAGTTGATGGTATTTTAATGTCTATTTCTAATGCCAAATCAAAAAACAATGTATTTGATAACATTGCACAAAAACGAGTTCCATTAATCTTTTTTGATAGGAAAAAAGAAATTCCTGGAGTAAGTTCTGTAACAATAGATGACTTTAATGGCGCGTACCAAGCAACCAAACATCTTATTGAACAAGGCTGTAAGCGTATTGCTCACCTATCGAACAATCGTTCGTTAGAAATCTTTAAAAATCGTTATCTCGGTTATAAACAAGCCATCATAGATCATGGTTTAGAATTTGATGAAAGTCTAGTTATAGAAACCTTCAGTAAAGTTATAGAGGGTAGAAAAACCACAAAAAAGTTGTTGAGAATGTCTAACCCACCTGATGCTATATTTTCTTCATCAGATTTTAGCGCTCTTGGCGCCATACAAGAAATAAAAGAACAAGGGTTAAGAATACCTGAAGATATAAGTGTTGTAGGATTTAGTAATGAACCTTTTACCAAATTTATGGAACTCTCTATTACTTCTGTAGACCAGTCTCCTATTGAAATGGGTAGAATTGCCGCTAAAGTGTTTCTAAAAGAAGTAGATAGTAAAAAACCTAAAAAAGAAAGCGAAAAAATAGTACTTCAGCCAGAATTAATCATTAGAGATTCTTCACTTAAAGTGAAAAGCGAAGCCTCTGCTTAACTCTAGCTGAATTTTTTTTATAAAGACACTCCTCGTTTCCAAGGAATAAAATCGTCTTGATTTAAAATACTTGCCTTTGATTTTATGGTGCCACTAGCCACATCAATAATATATTGAAGCATAGTTTCCGCCATTTCCTCTATCGTTTTTTCACCTTTGATTACATCGCCAGTATCAACATCAATGATATCACTCATTTTTGCTGCTAATTCAGAGTTTGATGATACTTTTATTACTGGTGTAATTGGATTTCCTGTTGGTGTTCCCAAACCTGTTGTAAACAACACAATGTTTGCTCCAGAACCTACCATAGCTGTAGTACTTTCCACATCATTTCCTGGCGTACACAATAAATTAAGACCTGGATTTGTAACATATTCGCCATAATCCAAAACATCAACAACTGGTGATGTTCCGCCTTTTTTAGCTGCACCAGCAGATTTCATAGCGTCTGTAATTAATCCGTCTTTAATGTTTCCTGGTGAAGGGTTCATATCAAAACCAGAACCAGCATCTACAACAGATTTTTCAAAGGCTTGCATTAAGCCTAAAAACTTGTTCGCTTTGTCCTCTTCTACACATCTGTTTACCAATTCTTGCTCTACACCACAAAGCTCTGGGAATTCTGCTAAAATTGCCGTTCCACCAAGCGCTACTAACATATCTGAAGTATAACCTAAGGTTGGATTTGCTGAAATTCCTGAAAATCCGTCTGAACCACCACATTCTAAACCTACCTTTAGCTTCGATAAAGGTGCTGGTTCTCTCTCAATTTTATTAGCCTCTTTAATGGCCTCAAACGAATTTTTTATAATAGCCGTTAACATTTCATCAACCGTACCCATTTGTTGCTGTTCGTACATCAACACTGGCTTTTTGTTGTTTGGGCTAATGGCTTCTAATGCTTTATTGAAGATATCAATCTGAAGATTTTGACACCCTAAACTCAATACTGTTGCACCTGCTACGTTAGGATTCTTCACATAACCAGCTAACAAACGCGCTAAACTTTCAGAATCTTGACGAATACCACCACAGCCTCCAGGATGTGTAATGAATTTCACTTCAATATTATCAAAAACGTTTGTGGTTTGTTCTGGTTCAACCACAGTATTTCCATCACCTTCATTAACCAACGAACGTAATAACATTCTGTGGCTATTAGACTTTTGAGTCAATAGTTCTTTTTCAAAAATATCTTTTAATAACTCAATGTTTCTGTTTTCACAAAAAACTAAAGGAAAGAATAACCAAGTATTGGCAGTACCAACTTGTCCATCCTCTCTATGATAACCCATGAATGTTTTGTCCTTCCACTTGTCTACATTTGGTGCAGACCAACCTGTAGTATCTGTTTTCTGAGTTACCTTGGCACTTTCGTGTTTTACATTGTTTATGGTTAAAACATCACCCAGCATAATTGGTGTATTAGCTTTACCAACCAAAACACCGTACATAATGATTTTGTCTCCAGAGTATAAATCCGCAAGAGCAATCTTATGCTTTGCCTTAACATCTGAAACTACTTCTATATCTTGTCCTTCGAATGTTACAACTTCACCTGCTTTTAGATTTACTAAAGCAACTGCAACATTATCACTTGGATGTACTTTTATTAATTTCTTTTGCATCACCTTTCGGTTTATTAATCTTAAATTTTTTCCTTGAAATTTTTCAAACCTTGCTCAACTCCATTAGCATCAATTTCCTCTAGAGCTACTGCTATAGTTTCAACAAGATTATTGACTTTAGTAAGGTCTTCATCCCAAAAATCTGTATTTTCAAGTGCAGCGCTTGCAACACTTTTATAGTCATCACTTGCCCAAATTGTTTTGAACGTATCTACAATAACTTCGCTATCATTTATAGGTAATGCTTCACCATGCCATTCACCTTTATAGAATCGAATTAAACACGCGAAAGCAAATGTTAAATGCGCTGGTAACTTTTGAAATTTCTCGTTATACTCTAACAAACTTGGTAATACTCTCACCTTAAATTTAGAAATAGAATTTAAAGCGATATCAGCTAATTTATGCTTGATGAATGGATTTCTAAAACGGTCTAGAATTTCTTCAGCAAAACTGTCTAATTCTGCTTTATCCATTGGTAATACGTGATTGATTTCATCAAAAATTGCACTGTTTACAAAAGCTCCTGTAAACTCATTATCAACAGTTTCTTTTACCGTTTGATTTCCGTAAAGCAATGAAAATGGTACCATAGAAGTATGCGCACCATTTAAAATACGTACTTTTCTGGTTCGGTAAGGCTGCATATCCTTAACGATTTTTACATCTAGATCAGTTTTATCGAAAGGTAGTTTTGCTTTTAAGTCATCACCGCCTTCAATAACCCAAAGTAAAAAGGTTTCAGCTGAAACTATTAAATTGTCTTTATAATCTAACTGTGCGTTATATTCTTCTATTTGATCTTTTGGATAACCAGGAACGATGCGATCGACTAAAGTGTTGTGGAACGAACAGTGTTCAGTTAACCATGTTTTAAAGCCTTCTTCAAGATTCCAGTCTGTACAATATTTTAAAATAATTTCTTTTAAAGTATCTGAGTTGTAATTGATTAACTCGCAAGGAACAATCGTCAATGCTTTGTCTGAAGCGCCATTAAAATGCTGAAAACGCTCATGTAATAACATTGTTAGCTTAGCTGGAAACGAGCTTGGTGGCTGCATTTCCATGGTATCACTTTCTACATAAGCTATACCTGCTTCAGTTGTATTAGATATAATAAATTGTAATTCTTCTTCTTTTGCAAGGTCTAAATATTGCTGAAAATCGGCATACGGATTGATACCTTTAACAATATTGGTAATAAGCTCTTTAGTCTGAATTTCTTCCCCTTTTTGAATTCCTTTTAAAAACAGGGTATACAGTCCGTCTTGATCATTCAACATATTAACCATACCTCTATCAATCGGCTGCACAACAGCTACGCCTGCATTGAAATCTGCTGACTTGTTTAATTGCTGAATAGCATAATCTACAAATGCTCTAAGGAAATTACCTTCACCAAACTGTATAACTTTTACAGGTAATCTTTCTTCTAATCCTAAGTTTGATCTATTTAATTTATTGTCTATCGTTACTGACATTCTAATCTATTTTAAAGGTTAAATACACTTGGCAACCAAAGTGTTAATTGCGGGAAATACGTTACTAAAAATAAAGCTACTACCATAGCCAAGAACAACGGTAATAATGGTTTCATAACCTTTTGTATAGTTGTTTCGGCTACACCAACTCCAACAAAGAGGACGGACCCGACGGGTGGTGTACACAGCCCAATACATAAATTAAGGACCATGATAATACCAAATTGAATTGGATCCATACCAAGACCTTCTACAACTGGTAAGAAAATTGGAGTAAATATTAATACTGCTGGTGTCATATCCATAAATATGCCCACAAACAATAAGATTAGATTGATGATTAAAAGTATAATTATAGGATTATCACTTATTGCTAATAGTGATGTGCTGATACTTTGAGGTATGTTTTCAAAAGACATTACCCAAGACATACTCATTGACGCTCCAATCAATAACATAACCACTGCTGTTGTAGAAGAAGAATCTAATAAAATCTGTGGTAAAGTTTTAAAATTGATTTCTTTGTAAGCAAAACCAAGAATTAATGTGTATAATACTGCGATTGCTGAGGCTTCTGTTGCCGTAAAAATACCTGTAACAATTCCACCAATAACAATTACCAATAAGAAAAGGCTTGGTACGGCATCAATAAATGTTTTAAAAACTTCCTTTAAAGAACTACGCTTTCCTAACTTATATTTTTTCTTTTTAGCCCAAAACATTGCCACTAACATTAGGAATAAACCTGTAAGAATTCCAGGAATATAACCTGCTAAAAATAATGCCGCAATAGACACACCTCCACTCGCAAGTGAATAAACAATAAGAACATTACTAGGTGGAATAATTAAACCCGTAGTTGCAGAAGTAATATTAACTGCTGCGCCAAATTCTTTAGAATACCCTTCCTTTTCCATTTCTGGACCAAGAATACTTCCCATCGCAGAAGCCGAAGCCATTGCAGAACCTGCAATTGCTCCCATAAGCATTGCACCTATAACATTTATGAGTGCTAATCCACCAGGAAGAGAACCTACCAAAGTCTTTGCAAAAGCAATGAGTCTATGGGCTATACCTCCTTTATTCATCAATTGACCAGATAAAACAAAAAATGGTATGGCCAATAATGCAAAACTATCTAAACCAGTTCCCATACGTTGCGAAACTGTAGTGAATGCTGGCATCGCAGGAATGCTAACTAACATTGTAAGTACTGAAGAAATGGAAATACTCCAAGCTACAGGTGTACCAATGGACAATAAACCCACAAAACTTATAACTAAAACTAAAATTGGGATATAATCCATAACTACTTAATATTTATAATGTCTGAAACTTTATAATAAATAATCAACAAACCGCTTACAGGAATTGCTAAATACACAATAGCCAATGGGATTTGTAATGCTGGTGATTGTTGATCTAAAACATAGGTAATATATACAAGTCTACTTCCGCCAATTACCATGGCAAAAAGTGCAAATAGAATTATAAGTACATATACTACTATCTTTAATTTCTTCTGTGTTTTATTTGATGCTTTTTGAGGTAAAACATCAATAGCCACGTGCATATTTCTACCAGAGACATAAGCCGCACCTAAAATACCCAACCAAACCATAAGGTATCTTGCCAATTCATCCGTAAATGAACTTGGTGTACCTACAACAAACCTTGTAAATACTTGCCAAATAACATTAATTACCATGACACCCATTATAACAATGAGAAGGTTTCCTAAAATCTTATCTATCTTTTTTCTCATCGATCTAATTATTCTTAATACGATTGATTAGGTCTTTCATATCCTCATCCTTACTGTAGGTTTCATAAACATCTTTCACATCTTCCTCAAAAGCTGTTTTATCTGGTCTTACCACAGTTACTCCTGCTTTCTGCACCTCTTCTAAAGCTTCTTGTTCTGCTTCAGCCCAAAGTTTACGTTGATAACCAACAGACTTATCTACAGCTTCTTTTAACCAAGCTCTTTGCTGCTCAGATAATCTATCCCAAATATGTGTTCCTATGATTAGTACATCTGGTAATACTGTATGCTCGTCTAATGAGTAGTATTTACATACTTCGTAATGTCTAGATAAATAAAAACTTGGAGGATTATTTTCTGCTCCATCTACAACGCCTTGTTGTAAAGACGTGTATAATTCTCCCCAAGATATTGGAGTTGGTGAGCCACCTAGGCTTTTTACCATGTCCATAGCCGTTACACTTTCCATAACTCTAACCTTAAGACCTTTTAAATCTTCAGGAGTGTTAATTGGTTTATCTTTGGTGTAAAAGCTTCTACTTCCTGCATCGTAATAGCACATACCTTTAATCCAGTACTTAGTACCTTCGTCTAAGAGTTCTTGACCTATTGGACCATCTAAAATCTCAAAAGCATGTTCTCTATCCTTGAACAAATATGGCAATCCAAAAACCTTCATACGAGGAGCGAAATTTTCCATAACTCCTACTGAAACCTTGGTCATATCCAAGCTTCCGATTTGAAGTAATTCTATACACTCACGCTCGGTTCCTAATTGTTGACTTGGGTAAATTTCCAACTGCATTTTTCCGCCTGAAATCTCAGCCAAATCTTCACCCATTTTAACCATAGCTTTGTGCACAGAATGATTAACATCTAGACTATGCGCCAACTTTATGGTTTCTACATCACTCATTTCACCACAACTAAAAACTGACAGCATAGTTGCTAGAAAAAGAATAAAATATTGGGATGTTTTCTTCATAATTTCTCTTTAAATTTTATTCTCTAAAAAATCTTTTCTAACAGGATTAAAAACATCTATCAGCATTCCTTCTTCTAAACAAACTACTCCATGCATTATATTTGATGGCACAAAAAAGGAATCCCCTTGTTTTAATATTTTTTTCTCATCACCAATAGTGACTTCAAATTTACCACTTGATATATGTGTAGATTGTGTATGGATATGATTGTGCATTTGCCCTACTCCATCTTTTTTGAACTTTACATTAACCATCATCATTGTATCATCGTAACCAACGATTTGACGACTAATTTTATCCTCTAGAATTTCCCATTCCATCTTATCTTGCTCAAAAAAAACATCTGCCTTAGACATACTCTATTGCTTAAAAGTTGAAATATTCCTTAGCATTGAAATAGCTAATATCTGAAACGATTTTACCAATCCATTCTAGCTCTTCTTTTGGTAATTCACCTCTTTGTATTTCGTCACCAAGTAAATTACATAATAATCTTCTGAAGTATTCGTGTCTTGGAAAAGAAAGGAAACTTCTAGAATCGGTTAACATACCAATAAAGCAACTGATAAGTCCCATATTAGATAAGGCATTCATCTGTTTAGTCATGCCATCCTTTTGGTCTAAGAACCACCAACCAGAACCGAACTGTACTTTACCTTTTACACTACCATCATTAAAGTTACCAATCATGGTCGCCATTACTTCATTGTCAGCCGGATTTAAATTATAAATTATAGTTTTTGTTAATTTATCTTTTCCGTCTAATGTGTTTAAGAAAGCTGATAATTTTTCGGCTTGTGGATAATCACCAATAGAATCCCAGCCTGTATCTGGACCAAGAATACTATGCATACGCGCATTATTATTTCTTAGCGCACCAAGGTGAAATTGTTGTACCCAACCAAATTCGTGATAGGTTTCAGACAAGTATAGAAGGATAGCTGTTTCAAACTTAAGTACTTCTTCTTTTTCTAAAGTTTCACCACTTAATTTCTTTTTGAAAATAGCTTCAACTTCATTGTCTGTATATTCAACAAACGAAATTTGATTCAATCCATGATCACATAATCTGCAACCATTATCATTGAAATAATTTATTCTGCTTCTTAAGGCATCTTTTAGATCTTGATATGTAGAAATTTCAATATCTGCAGCTTTTCCTAAAGAATTTATATAATCGTTAAAACTGTCATTAGCTATTAAAATAGCTTTATCTGGTCTAAACGCTGTGCTTACTTTTAATTCTAAATCACTTTTAGATAATGCTTGGTGATGTTCTAAGGTATCGATAGGATCTTCAGTAGTACAAACTAACTCAGCGTTAACTTTACGCAACAAGTTTCTACAGCTATAATCTGCTGAACTTAATTGCTCTGAAGTAGATTCGAAAATACGCTCTGCTGATTTTTCATTCAACAAATCCGTAACACCAAAATAACGTGTCAATTCTAAATGCGTCCAATGATACAAAGGATTACGCATGGTATAAGGCACGGTTTTAGCCCAGTTTAGAAACTTATCCTTATCTGAAGCGTCGCCTGTGATATATTTTTCATTAATACCCAAAGTACGCATAGCTCTCCATTTGTAATGGTCACCATTAATCCACACCTTAGTAAGGTTATTATAAACTTTATCCTCTAGAATTTCTTGAGGAGGTAAGTGATTGTGATAATCTATTATTGGCTGATTTTTTGCATAATTGTGATATAGCTCTTCGGCATATTTATTTTCAAGCAAAAAATTATCGTGTATAAACTGTTTCATTTCTTTTAAAATTTATCTACCCATCCAACCGCCATCAACGGTTAAAATTGAACCTGACATGTAATTACTTGCTTTTGATGCAAGGAATACGATAGGACCTTTAAAATCTTCTGGTTTTCCCCATCTACCCGCTGGAATTCTAGCTAAGATGGATTGACTTCTATCTTCATCATTACGTAAAGCTTCTGTATTATCTGTAGCGATGTAACCTGGAGCTATAGCGTTAACCTGTACATTTTTTGAAGCCCATTCGTTAGAAAGCGCCATTGTTAACTGACCAATTGCACCTTTTGAAGCAGCATAGCCAGGAACGGTAATTCCGCCCTGAAAGGTAAGCAACGATGCGGTGAAAATGATTTTACCAGAACCATTAGCAACCATATCTTTACCTATTTCTCTGCTTAGAATAAACTGCGCATTTAGGTTGACCTCAACAACTTTATCCCAATATTCATCAGGATGTTCTGCTGCTGGTTTTCTTAAAATTGTACCTGCGTTATTTACTAGAATATCTATTTTAGGGTGATTAGCTTTTACAGCCTTTATAAAGTCGTAAAGTGACTCTCGGTTAGAAAAGTCACATTGGTATGCTGTGAATGTCTTACCTATTTCAGCAACTCTTTTACCTATTGCAGAACCTTCTTTTTCTAATGAAGCCGAAACACCAATAATATCTGCACCTGCTTCTGCTAAAGCTTCTGCCATTGCAAAACCTATACCTCTTTTACAACCAGTAACAAGTGCTGTTTTCCCTGTTAAATCAAACATAATATCAAGGATTATCTTAACTCATTAATTTTACAAACATCCATATCTCCATAATCCAAGTTCTCACCTGCCATTCCCCAAATAAAAGAATAACTAGCTGTTCCTGAACCAGAGTGAATAGACCAAGGCGGAGAAATCACTGCCTCTTCATTACCCATCCAAATGTGTCTTGTTTCTTGTGGCTGACCCATAAAGTGACAAACAGCTTGATCTTCTGGAACTTCAAAATAGAAATAAACCTCCATTCTTCTGTCGTGCACGTGAGCAGGCATAGTATTCCAACTACTTCCAGTTTTTATGGTTGTCATTCCCATTTGTAATTGACATACATCCACAACACTGTTTACGATGTATTTTCTCAATGTTCTTGCATTTGCAGTTTCAGCAGAACCCAATTCTATAACCTCAACATCATTAGTTCCTATTTTTTTGTTTGGGAATTTTTTATGTGCAGGTGTAGAGTTTAAATAGAATTTAGCTGGCTCACTAGCGTCTTTGCTAGAAAACTCAACATCTTTATTTCCTTGACCAAGATATAGGGCTTCCTTATGATCTAACTCATAAGTATCTCCATCTACAGTTATAACTCCAGAACCACCTACATTTATAATTCCTAACTCTCTTCTTTCTAGAAAAAAAGATGCCTTAAGTGGATCTATCGTTTCTAGTTTTATCTTTTTGTTAACTGGCACAAGTCCTGCAACCATAAACCTGTCGTAATGCGTATAAACCCATCTTAATTCATCAGTTTTCATAACATTTTCAATTAAGAATTCTTCTCTTAATTCTTGGGTATCGTACTTTTTTACAGCTTGTGGACTAGATGCGTATCTTGTATCGTATTTTGACATAATAAATTTTTAATTGTAATCGATTACACAAATATATAAATAAATCTGATAATTGCTATTTTCGGATTATGAATTTGTTAAAATAGTAATTGTTTTTTTGATAAATTAATTAAATATGCTATTCTTTGATTTTATATTTAATTACTCCTGATTTAAAAGTATCGAATTACAACATCTATTTAATTCACTTTCAATATAGTTCAACTAATTCCTTGGTTAGTAAAATAAAAAACCCATTCATAATGTTATGAATAGGTTTTTTAACGGTAATACTTTGATTGATTTTACTCCCAAAAAGCCTCAATCTCTTCCAAAGACTTTCCTTTTGTTTCTGGAATGAACTTATATGTTAAAAAGATAATTACTAAAATGAATGCTATAAATATAAAATATGGCATTGAGCCATTCCAAGGTGAGCTGTTGTTGGCTTCGCTTTCCATTACCATTGGGAACGTTTGCGATACTAAATAATTGGCTGCCCATTGCGCTGCAACGGCTACTGACATTGCTACACTTCTTATTTTATTAGGGAACATTTCTGATAATATAACCCATACCACTGGTCCCATTGATAAGGCAAATGAGCCAATAAAAATCAAAACACCAATTAAAGATATTAAACCAACAGCATCTTGTTGTAGCGAAACACCAAGTAATAAAAACCCTAATATCATACCAATAGAACCAACATATAATAATGGTTTTCTACCATATTTATCTACAGTGTACATTGCTACGAATGTAAATACAAGATTTACAAATGCTAACAGTATTTGTTGTGCCAATACGTCTTCTTTACCAAATCCTAAGGCTTTTTCAAAAATATCTGCTCCGTAATATAATACTGCGTTAATACCTGTAAATTGTTGTAACACAGATAAGGCGGTACCAATAACTATAATGGCTAAAATAGCTTTAGAGAAATAGTTGACTTTAACCTTTGGCTCATCTGATTTTAGTGACGATTTAATTTCTACTAATTCTTTTTGAGCTTCTCCTTCGCCATGTACTTTGCTTAATATATCTAAAGCTTGGCTATCTTCACCTTTTATTGCCAACCATCTTGGACTTTTAGGAACAAAAAACAATAGTACCAAAAACAGTAAACTAGGCACAAGCTCTGACCAAAACATTCGTCTCCAACCAAATTGTAAATTCTGAGCATCCGTTAAACTATTTCCAATAAAATAAGTTGCTAAAAACACCACAAAAAAACCGATTACTATGGCTAGTTGGTAATATGTAACCATTTTACCTCTAATGTTGCTTGGTGCTATTTCGGCAATATACATAGGCGCATTCATTGAAGCGATTCCGATACCTAAACCACCTATAATCCTAAAAACAACTAACATTGTTACGGTTTCTGGAAGCATTTCGGGTAATCCTGAACCCCAAGCTGACACTGAGAACAAAATAGCCGAAATAATTAATGACCATTTTCTACCAAATTTAATACTCATTGGTCCTGCTACAATAGCACCTACAAAACACCCTAGTAAGGCACTACCAACAACCCAACCTTTAAGTGTAGCGTCGAGTTCAAAATATTTACTCAAATAAAATTGTGCTCCATTGATTACACCTGTATCGTAACCAAATAGCAAACCACCAAGGGCAGAAATGGCGGTAATTAGCAGTAAAAATGTCTTCTTATTCATTGTTATATAATTAGTTAGTTAGTTTAGCTTCTATTAAAACAGGTAAGTGATCTGATGGATATTGCATATTCCAATTGTCACTCAACACTGCATATTTGTTAACTTCAACATCTTCTGAAACGAATATATAGTCGATTCTTCGTGTTACAGCTTGGTCAAAATGAAACCCATTAAACGTTCCTTCTGGACCAAATTCTAATTCTGCAACTTCCTTAGAATCTTTTAAAGTTTGCGTAATATAATCAATACTTTCGTGATTAGGCTTCATATTAAAATCGCCAGTTAAAAACACTGGATAACCTTCTGTATTTAAGCTTTTTATTTTATCTAAAATTAAAATAGCACTTTTTGAACGCGCCTCTTTACCCACGTGATCAAAATGCGTGTTGAATACCCAAAACTTCTTCTTAGTTGTATTATTCTGAAACAAGGCATAAGTACATACGCGATTACAAACTGCATCCCAACCCATACCGACTTTATCTGGTGTTTGGGACAACCAAAATGTTGAAGATTCCACAACTTCTAAGTAATTTTTCTTATAAAATATAGCTGAATATTCGCCTTCATCCTTACCATCATCTCTACCAACACCTATAAAACTATAATTGGTCAGCAAACTATCTAAATCTTTCATTTGATTGGGCATAGCTTCTTGTACACCCATAACATCTGGTGCGTAAAATTTAATTTGATTCACCATAAAAGGTTTACGATTCGTCCAACTGTTTTTTCCTTCTTTCGGGTAATCTAATTTTATGTTGTAACTCATTATTTTCAGGTCTTGAGATAAGACCGACAATGAGGTTAAAACAACTAAAAGTGTTATAAAATTTTTCATCTTTACTCTATAAAAATAGTTTCAGTTTGTTCCGAAATACCGTTTTCATTATATGCTTCAATAGTAAAATAATACGGTGTATCTCTATCTAAGCAGCGCATAAAATGAGAATTAGTATCGTAAACTTGCCAAGATTGGTACAGTTTGTCTGGTGCTATTCCCCAACGTATGTTATACCCTTGTGTGCCTTCAACTTTATCCCAAGAAAATGAAATATCTCTACGATCTTTTTCGCGGTTGATTTTAAAGTTAGAGACTTTGTTTGGTGCTTCGCCTAAACCTAATCCAAACACTCTTACTTCTGACATTGCAAAGTTATTTCCTGGAACTTTGATGTTGTTATATCTAACGTATTTTGCTTTTACAGGTTCGTCTAAAACAAGGTAAGAATTTGGCGCGTCAATATCAGTTTCACTTCTGTCTACAACCGTTTTCCAGTTTTTACCATCTACTGAAGTTGCAATAGTAAATTGATGTTTCAAACCTTCAACACGTGTGTAAATTCCAGATTCGTGATCGTGATAATTTAACTGAATCGCGTGTACGGTTCCTTCATTTAACAATTCGATTGTAATCCATTGTTTATCATCATTAGCTTCGGCAACCCAAAATGTTTTTGGGTTTTCGTCAGTTAAAACGTTTGCTATTATTTGTCCTTTAGCATTTGTTTCTGTTGGGATTTCTTTTACTTCAACTTCATCATCATTAGACGTAAATTTCATGATTTGTTGAAGTGAAGATGATACTGTTACATTTCCTTTGTAGGATAGCAACATCCAACCGTTATGCTGTCCAGCTTTTGTTGGATGATTTGGTCCAAAACGCGGATAATCGCCGTAAGAGGTGTTGCTATACATTAAACCATCATCGTCAAAATAGGTAGGAAACATACATAAACGACGTTCCCATTGTGCATTAGATGCCAACGCCATAGTCGCAAAATGCCAGTATTGACCATTGGTTTGTTTTACTGTAATACCGTGTCCTGCACCATTGGTAAATCCACCAGGTTTAAAACTCATCGGATTATTTTTCATGTAGGTGAATGGTCCAAGTGGCGAATCGCCAATGTAAACGCCATCTGCATACACGTTAAACTGCGTACCTGGTGCTGCGTATTGTAAATAATATTTTCCGTTGTGTTTGGTCATTGAAGCGCCTTCCATATAACCTTCTTTTAAAGTTGGATGAAAGTTGTTTTCGCCAAAACGTTCCCATCCGTGCTTTTCTTCATCTAAATTTATCAACTCTTTTCTAACGCCAGTTTCTAAAAAGCGATCGTCTTTATTCAACATTTTTACACGAATAGGATGCACGTTAGAACTTCCCCAATATAGATACGACTTGCCATCATCGTCAATAAATAATTCTGAATCTTGAATGTTATTTGAAATGGAAGCGGTTGGTGTCCATAATCCTTTTTTAGGGTCGTCGGTATATAAAATACTACCATAACCAGCAGGATCACCAGCAAAATAAACTAGTGAATCTTTATAATTGAAAGCTGTTGGTGCGTTGCTGCCTTCAAAAAACCATTGTTGCGGTTTTATAAATTTCCAGTTGACTAAATCTTTGGAATGCCAATACCCAAATGAACGTGTGACGAACATGTAATATTCGCCTTTAAACTCAATCACCGCTGGATCTGCACCAGAACGATAGGATTGGTTTCGCGCAGAATTGTAAACCATATAGGTATAGTCAATATCAATGGGATTGATATAGGTTTGCATAGTGTCTATTGCTGTTGATTCAGTTTGTTTATCTTCTGTTCCAACAGTATTGTCATCTTTCTTTTGTTTACAAGATACCATTGCTATAATTAGGAATGCGAGTTGTATAGTGTGTCGTAATTTCATTTTAATGATGATGATATTTTGAACCTGTATTACCTCTTAGTTTTTCGAATTGTTTGTAAGCATTGTCTACACGTTGCTTTGGTGCTTTTTCAAATTCTTTCTCAGTAACCTTATATTGTTGTTGTAATTCGGCTAAACGTGTTCTTAGTTTTGCTTCAATCTCGTCGTAATTGTCGTCATCGATAAGATTGGTTAACTCTTTTGGGTCGGTTTGTAAATCGTATAATTCCCACTCATCTATATCATCGTATACGTGAATTAATTTATAACGATTGGTACGTACACCATACATCTTTTTTACCATGTGGAATGCTGGATAGTCGTAATAATGGTAGTAAACCGCATCTCTAAAATTCTCATCATTTTCAGTACCATCTAGTAAACCTGCAAAGGATTTTCCTTGCATATCACTAGGAATATCAACACCTGCAAAATCTAAAAAAGTTTCTGCAAAATCGAGGTTTTGAGTTAAGCCTTCAACAACAGTTCCTGGTTTAATTTTTTCAGGATATTGGATTAATAATGGCATTTTTAAGGATTCTTCATACATAAAACGCTTATCAAACCATCCTTTTTCACCCAAATAAAATCCTTGGTCAGACGTGTAAACTATAATAGTATTTTCTGTTAAACCATTAGCATCTAAATAATCTAACAACTTACCGATACCTTCATCAACCGAAGCTATGGTTGATAAATATTCTTGCAGATAACGTTGTCCTTTCCATTCTGCTAATGCTTTTCCTGATAAGTTTGCATCATGAAAAGCATCATTTTTTGGTTGATACGCTTTATCCCAAGCAGCTCTTTGCTCTGGTGTCATTCGTTCAAAATCGGTTTTCCAAGGATTCCAAGCTAATTCTGGACTACCTTTTTCCTTAGTCATTTTAAGGTCGTGACCTTCATACATATCACTATAAATAGTTTGTAATTGGTCTTTTGATGCAGTTGAATTTTCGTGCTTAGTAAAGTACGTATCAGGTAATGGAAATTTCACTGAATCGTACTTATTAACGTGACGTAACGCTGGCATCCAATTACGATGTGGCGCTTTGTGATGTACCATTAAAAAGAAAGGTTGGTCGCTGTTTTTCTTTTCTTCTATATAGTCAATCGCGTAATCCGTAATTAAGTCGGTTGCATAGCCTTTAACCACAGTTGTGTCAGGTAACTTAGTTGTCCAGTGCGCAGTAGTATCAATGTGTTTTTTATTGATGTAAACCGTATCTTGAATCTTTATAAACTGCGGATTGTAATAGTTTCCTTGATCGTTTAAAATATTCCAATGGTCAAAGCCTTCAGGGTAGCCGTGTAGATGCCATTTACCTATAATTGCTGTGTTGTAACCTGCTTCTTTTAGCAATTTTGGTAAGGTTTGTTGAGAGCCATCAAAGCGGTCGCCATTCATTCTAAATCCATTGATGTGACTATGTTTTCCAGTTAAAACAACAGCACGGCTTGGTCCACAAATAGAATTAGTACAGAAATTATTTTTAAATATCGCTCCATTTTTTGCCAATCTATCAATGTTAGGTGTTGGTGCCAATTCCCCAATTGGATGACCATAAGCACTAATGGCTTGCGCTGCATGGTCGTCTGCCATTATATAAATGATATTTGGTCGTTTGGTTTCCTTTGGTATCTCTTGTTCTTTGGTGTTTTCTTTACAAGACTGAAATGCCAAAAGCACTAATAATATGAAAGAAATATATCGCATTACTCTTTAGTTTTTATGATTTTTGTTTGAATGACTTCATCATTAAGCACTGTACGTTCAAAAAAGTTGAACACAATATCTAATTCTTCATAGGGTATTCGAGAAATTTCATGACGTGCTTCTTTGACAATATTGAAATAGAAAGACGTTTCAAATTCCTCTAATTTATCGGCAATAATTTTAGAACCATCTAGCATTATATAACCATCTTTTGTTGGTGCACAATAATGGTGTGGCGCATTCCCGTAAGGTACCAGTTGGTCTTTTGTGCCGTGATATAAAACAGTTGGCACAGCATTTTCTGGCGACATATAGCTTGCATCAACAATAGCACCAGCACAAGAAAAAACACCAGCGAATTTTACATTTTTATAATCTTCAGAATTATCTACAAAATACTCACGCATAAAAACTGCGTTAAGAATACCCTCAGCACCAGCACTACTACCTCCTGCAATTATTTTTGTAGTATCTATTTGAAGCTCATTAGCGTGTTCAACCACATATTTTGCAGCATCCATATAATCGATAGCAGCTTGTTTAAAGGTTTCAAGTTTTTCGTCTTTAGTACAATCACACCCAAAACCTGTTGTTGTCTCCTTTCTGAGTAATCTATAAGAAATTGAAATCCCAATATAATTTTGCTCTTTGGCAGCGTATTTTACTAAATTTTCATCATCTATATAATCTCTGTGACCAACTGCAAATCCACCACCATGCATCCAAAGTAATACAGGTAACGTATCTGTTTTTTTAATATTTTCAGGCGTATAGACATCTAATTTTAAGGTATCTTTTCCTTTTATGGAATAAGTGTAAGTAGCTTTGTTTTGTGCTGAAAGTGATAACACAAAAAAGAATACAAATACGTTTATTATAAATTTCATTTAGTCTATTTTTTCTATTAAAATACCGCTAATAACTGGCAAACCTTCAATAGCGTTGAGTTTTAAAGTTAGTCCTTTTTTTGTTTGAATATTCGCCTGTAACGTTACACCATATTTTTCTGGATAGGCTTGGGCTAAATTCAATTCTTTTTCTATTAATGTATCGTTAATGTACACATCAAAAATGCGTTGTGTTTTATTACTTTCTGAAGATTGTTCTGAAAGGTTATAAATATTTTCAGTTGACTTAATTTGTGGCTCTACGAAGTATAATTTCACGTTATAATTACCTTCAGGAACGTCAAGTTGATATTCTGCACAATCTTCTAACAAGGTTTGAAATAACGGCTCTGCATCAGTGTTTTTAATATTATGTGGCAGACCTTGATTTTTATCTTTGGTCATTCCAAAAGCTGAACCATCTTTATAACCAAACCATCCTTTTTTATATGCTTGGTCTGGCACAAAAGTGATGTCCCTTTCTTCATCATAAAAGTTGAAATGTGCACCTAAATTAATGCCGAAACGTTTGAAGTTTTTAAAATCAAAAGCATCAATACGATTAACATTTATTGTTTTTTCTTCGGAAATGCTTTCTGTTGAAACTGCAATAGAATTATTACCATTTGTGAAAGGAATTTCAATAGAGACAAAACCATTTTCAACTTTAAAATCACCTAAATTGTTACCATTCAAACTGACATTGACTTCATTTTGATTGGAATAGATTTGAACAGGAAAAGCGTCCTCTTCAAACAAAGTCAATCCTTTTAAATTATCTGTTGAGATATGAATAAATGGTGCATCTTCATCTAAAACCGATTTGTACCAATAATAAATATCCTTTGGTGTTCGGTCGTATTGAACCAATCCTTTTTGATTCACATGCGGAATGGCATCACCACGAAATTCTGAACCAAAATCTGCAAAATTCCATGCTGTCATTCCCGTCATAAATGGTCTGTCTGTAATTTGTTTGTAATAGGATTGATGCAGTTTTGCTTGATAATTGGTAGAAAAATCAAACTTTTTTGGTGTCTTGGTAAAAATCCTAACATCTGCGCCAGGACCATATTCCGATAACAACATCGAACGTTTTGGATAACGCTGATATTGGTCATCTAAAAACTTTCCTAAATCTTCAATTTGAGCATCGTACCAACCAAAATACAGGTTCCAACCTAAAAGCATTGGCAAATCTGCTATTCCCGTCTCGTTATAAACTTCATTGAGATGACAAGCCATAACCGTAATATGGTTTGGAGCTAGGCTTCTGGTTAAATTCTCTAGCTGGTTGGCGAGTTTTAAGGTTGTTGTTTTTAGCGACTCCTTTTCCTCTTCTGTAGATTTTCTATCGAATGCTAAACGCAGAAAAATCTCATTCATATAGCCAAACATTACCACACTTGGATAATTGTAATATTGTTTTATGTGTTCGTTTTGCATTGTATTTGAAACCTCAAAAAAGGTTTCAGAATCTGTAACTTTATTAACAATTGGTATTTCTGTCCAAACTAAAATACCGAGCTTATCACAAAGTTCATATAACTCTCTTGCATGTGGATAATGTGCAAAACGAATGACGTTGGCACCCATATTTTTGATGAGATGAATATCTCTTTTTTGCAGCTCGATTGGCACTGCATTTCCGTAGTTTTTATAATCTTGATGACGATTTACGCCAATTAATTTTATTGGTTTTCCGTTTAGGAAAAAACCTTTTTCTGCATCAACTGTTGTCCAACGAAAACCTAAATTAGATTGTTTTTGGTCTAAAACGGTTCCATTTTTATCACTTAAGGTTAGCTGTAATTTGTATAAATACGGATTGTCTGGCGACCATAATTTGGGATTTTTAATTTCAGAAAATGTGACCTCAACTGTTTTAGTTTCGTGACCCTTCAACTTTAAACCTTGATGTTCTTCACGAATTATGTTTCCATCAGCACCAAAAATTTTAAGCTCTAAATACGTATTGGTTTTGTCTTCAAAATTATCAATTAAAACCTTAACCTTAACACCGGCTCTTTCGTTGGAAACATTGTAGTAATTGACGTAGAATCCATCGGAAGCAAAATCCTTTAAACTAAAATGCTGTTTTGGGACTTTTATCAATTCAACATCACGATAAATACCACCATAAAAAGTAAAGTCTGCATCTAAAGGTGGAATATCTACATTGTGCGAATTATCGACTTCAACTTCAATTAAATTGTACGCATCAAATTTTAGAAATGAAGTGATTTCAACATTAAAGGCAGTGTAACCGCCTTTGTGATTGGTTATTTTTTTTCCGTTTACATAAACGGTAGCTTCTTGATTGACAGCATTAAATTTTAAGTAGAAAATCTGTTCTTTTTCTTTTGAAGACACAAAGATTTGCTTTTCATAAAAGCCTAATCCTCTACGGTAACCAGCCTCGTCATCAAATGCATCTTTAGCATTCCAAGTATGCGGAATATTGACCGTTTGCCAATGGGTTTTATTTTCAGAATATTGCCAACCAGAATTAATTGTTTTTGATTGAGAAAAACACAAAAAGGGGAAAGCCACATAGAAAAACAAGTACATAATTGTTATTTTGTTTGTCGTATGTGGCATAATTAGCTATTAATCTAAAAAGTTTATTTGCTATTTTATCTTTATTACTTTTGTACGCTCTGACACTCCACTTTCGTTAAAAGCCTCAATCGTAAAATAATACTCAGTATTTTTGTCCATACCTCTGAAATCGTAAACATCATTTTCATAGACCATGATACTATTGTATAGTTTGTCTGGCTCAATTCCATAATAGATGTTATAACCTATTGCATTTGTTCTCTTTTTCCACGAAATCATAGCATTTCTAGAATCTGAAGAGCTTCTCTCAACTTTAAAACCAGAAACAGATTTAGGTTTTTCTGATAATCCATTTCCAAAAACTCTAAAGTCTGAAACAGCAAATAATCCTGAAGCATTATGGATATTAACCATTTTGATGTAGCGTGCTTTGATTGGTTTTGTCAGCTCTACATAATCATGCGGGACATCCTTATCATTCTTAGATTTATCAACTACTAAAGTCCAATTCTCAGCATCATCAGACATAAATACTTTATACTGGTAATAGATATCCATAGCTTTATTGAACTGAGTTGCTTTATGATCTGCATAATTTATTTGAAGAGCATTTACTTGCATTTTTTCACCTAAATCTACTTGAAGCCATTCTCCCTTATCTCCAGTCGTTGCTGACCAATAGGTTTGAATATTCTCATCCGTTAGGTTTGAAGCATCATAACAGATTTTTTCAAATACCTTTTTACCACCATGATCCATTCTATTAGTTTCGACATCTTGGCATTTTTCAAAAGAAGAAACTGTCACTGGTTTTTTGTAAGACAATAACATCCAACCCGTAGAAGCCCCTTTTGTATGATCTCTACTTTCCGTAGGAAGCATAATTGGAAAATCACCATAAGCAGTTATAGAATACATGATATCATCTTTATCAAAACCCGCTGGAAACATATCAATTCTACGTTCAAAACGGTCTTTTACAGAAATCTTACAGGTTCCTGTGTTCCAATAATTCCCATAGTTATCAGCAAACGTATTACCATGACCTGCGCCAACTACAAAACCTCCAGGCTTGTATGACATTGGGTTGTGCTTTTGATACTCAAACGGACCCAATGGATGGTTGCCTACGTGAACACCATTTGCATAGCCTTTAAATTCGGTTCCTGGCGCACCATATTGCATATAGTATTTACCATTATGCTTAGTCATCCAAGCTCCTTCAATAAAATTTCCCCAAGGTGCTGGTTCCATATCATTGTTTGGTCCAAAACGTTCCCAACCATGTTCTGAAGGGTCCAGACCTACAACATTTTTGATTTCACCATATGGCTTTTGAATATCCTCTACTTCGGTTGCTTGATAAAGCTTTTCATAATCGGCTTGATCTCCTTTTGGCAACCATGTATTATAGTCTACTTCTACTCCTACAAGAGGTAATTTCCCACTAGAGCCATAGTACATGTATACTTTTCCATCATCATCTTGAAAAATTGCAGGATCCCAAGTTGGTAACATTGCTGTATTGACGTGCCTTGTCCATCTTCCAGATTTTGGGTTTGCGGTTTTCCAAATAGGATGATCTCTTTTCCAAGTTGAACCAACATAAAACAAAGTATCATTTACCACCCAAGCCGAAGGTGCACACTGATCGTCATCTCCTGGATTTCTCTGAAAACTTCCGTAAACAAAATTCCAGTCAGACATATCTTTACTCCAGAAAAAACCTGCTTGGTTAGTAGCAAACAAATAATATTCGCCTTTGTAGGTAATAATTACAGGATCTGCACTTGAACGACGAGACACAGGAATATTATTATGGTTTTCGGTAACATAATTGTATCCAATATTTATGGGATTACAATACGTTGTTGCTGGCTTATCAGGATCGAACCACTCAGTTTTACCATTTGACTGTGACATTAGACCAAATGAAACCGTCACCATTATGATAACAAATAAGAACTTTATTTTATTCATTTTGAATCATTTTGCCTTTTTAAAATTATTTTTTTTGAATTAGTCTTCAGCATCAAAAATTCTAAAAAAGCAGATTTCTTTATTTTTTGAGTTCAAATTCCTTCATTCTTTCTGTACTTGAATCTGTACCTACAAATACATGGAATGCTCCTGGTTCTGCAACAAAATCTAAGTTAGAATTATAGAATTTTAAATCTTCAACTGAAATAGTAAAGCTTACAGTTTTTGTTTCTCCTTTCTTTATAAATACTTTTTGGAAACCTTTTAGTTCTTTTACTGGTCTTGTAACTGTACCAACCAAGTCTCTGATATAAAGCTGAACAACCTCTTTACCGTCATAGTCACCAGAATTTGTAACATCAACTGAAACATTAATCGTATCACTATCAGTCATTGAAGTCTTGTCTAGTTTTACATCACTATAATCAAAAGTGGTGTAGCTTAATCCATAACCGAATGGATACAATGGCTCGTTACGTACATCTAGATAGTTGGTTTTGAATTTTTCAAACTTACCTTCCTTATTTCCTAATGGACGACCAGTGTTTTTATGGTTGTAGAATAATGGCACCTGACCAACATTTCTTGGGAATGTTGCAGTAAGTTTACCTGAAGGATTTACATCTCCAAACAATACATCTGAAATGGATAAACCTGCTTCACTTCCCGGAAACCAAACATTAAGAATAGCAGGAACAGTTTCGCTTTCTTCAACCAAGGTTAATGGTCTTCCTGTGAATAATACTAGTACTACAGGCTTTCCTGTTTTCAATAAAGCTTGTAGTAAATCTTTTTGTACTTGCGGAATACCTAAATCTGTACGACTGCTACTTTCTCCACTGAACTCAGAAGATTCTCCAATAGTTGCCACCACAACATCAGCTTTTTTGGCAACTGCCAATGCTTCATCTAACATTTGCTTATCAGTTCTACCATCTCTCGGAATATCTTTCCCGAACATTGTAGCGCGTTTTTCTAATTCTAAATCATAATCTAGATTGCTTCCTTTAGCATACAATAGATTAACATCCTTACCAACGGTTTGCTGTAACCCATCCCATACCGAAATAGCTTCGCTATGATCGGATGATACAGACCAAGTGCCTGGCATATTGTTAGCTGCTTTTGCTAAAGGCCCTATAACTGCAACTGTTCCAGATTTTTGTAATGGTAAAACTTGGTTATCATTTTTAAGTAATACTGTAGATTCTGCACCAACTAGACGAGCATATTCTCTATTTTCTTGAGTAAGTGTTTCCTTTTCTGCTCTTTCTTCACTACAATACTTGTAAGGATCATCAAATAATCCTAATTGATATTTTGCTGTAAGTATACGTGCAACAGCTTTATCGATATCTTTCATCGATATTTTTCCTTGCTCTAAAGCATCTTTTAAAGCATAAGTATATGATGCCTTAATGTTTGGCGAATCGCCAGCCATATCCATATCTAAACCAGCTTTAAGCGCTAAAGACGTTACATCGTATTCGTCTCCCATTCCGTGCGCACGCATTTCGTAAATACCTGTATAATCTGATACAACAAAACCGTTGAAACCCCAATCATCGCGTAGTAAATCGGTTAATAACCACTTGTTTCCTGTTGCAGGAACACCATCAATTTCGTTAAATGAAGCCATAACAGAACCTACACCTTCTTCAACAGCAGCTTTGTAAGGTGGTAGATACTCGTTGTACATACGAATACGGCTCATATCCACGGTATTATAATCTCTACCTGCTTCAGCTGCTCCATAAAGCGCAAAATGCTTCACACAAGACATTAAAGTATTGTTTGCCGACAAATCATCTTGTTGATAACCACGAACCATAGCGCGAGCAACTTCACTACCTAAGTAAGGGTCCTCACCACTTCCTTCAGAAATTCTTCCCCAACGTGGATCGCGAGAGATATCTACCATTGGCGAAAATGTCCAGTTAATACCATTAGCACTAGCTTCATTTGCTGCAATTTGGGCTGTTTTTTCAATCATCTCCATATCCCAAGATGCTGATAAACCCAATGGTATTGGAAATGTGGTTTTAAAACCGTGAATAACATCCATTCCGAAAATTAGAGGAATACCTAATCGGCTTTTCTCTACCGCAATTTTCTGAACTTCATATATGTTTTTTGGGTCTTTAATATTGAAAAGCCCACCTATTTTTCCATCTTCAATCTTTTTTACTACATCTGTACTTTTTGAAGAACCTGTTGTAATTGGACCTGTTGCAGGAAGATTTAACTGACCTATTTTTTCATCTAAAGTCATTAAACCAATGATTGAATCTACCTTTTCTTGATAAGGGTTTTCTCCTTTTGAACCTGAAGCAGATTTACTTTCTGTATTGGTATTACACGAAAAAGCGGTAATTATACCAAATGCAACTGCTATCGATTTTATCTTTTTAGTTAGTCTAAGTTTTGTCATTTTATTTTTTTGATTTAGAGAAGAGCCATTTTAACAATTCTGGTTCTGCAAACGTAGAATCCCAACTGTTGTGATTATCGTCTGCGTATAAAGTAAAATTTGGTTTGCCTCCATATTTTAAAATGGCACTAACCATATCTAATGAAAGTTGGGGATCCACAACATCATCCTTAGCTCCGTGAAATACCCAAACGTCTATTTTATCTGCATACTCTTTTGCTGATTCTGGATCTCCACCACCACAAATGGCAAAGGCTGCCGCAAACATTTCTGGTCGTCTGTAAAGGATTTCAAAAGTTCCCATACCTCCCATAGACAAACCTCCTACATATATTTTTTCTTTTTTTACATATGGTTTTTCAGCAAACTCATCCATTAAATCCAATACTAATTTCATTGAAGTAGTTGGACCTGTTTCGTATTTAAAATTTAGGCCTATAGGATTTTTTGATCTATCTACATCTACTTTAGACCAATAATCACTTTTAGGACACTGCGGAAAAATTACAATTGCGGGAAATGCTCCTCGGTTGGTTTGGTCTGCAAACAATTTACTACCATGAACAAGTTGTTTTTTGTTATCCTCTCCTCGTTCTCCTGCTCCATGAAGAAATAGTATAACAGGATATTCTTCGTCTTCAGAAAAATTTTCAGGATACATTATACGATATTGCAATGTATCATTTTCCTTAATATGAATTTTTTCTTTGTATAAATCCTCTTGAGCATTAGCAAAAGTTATAAAGACTAATAAGCAAAGAGTTAAAGTGTTTTTAAATATTTTTTTCATCTTAATATTTTAATAAGTAAATCCTAAGGCATCCAAACCATTTTGAACATCTTCATTTTGCATGAATAGATTCCACAATAAACCTGAACGGTAATTCTCTATCATTATAATTTGTGGACCTTGATCTATTGCTAAATAGCGTTCAGTAACCCAACTGTATTGCGGACTAAATGCATCATAAAAGCCTGCAGGACCCATTAAATCATTTTCATAGAAAAAGTGCATTGCTGCTAAAGATTGTGTTGGTGTGTATGGAATAGAACTAACTGCCGCTGTTGGTGAAATTACACCTGTATCATTCTCCGGATCGTGAGCAGAATAACCAACAGACCCATCTGCGTTTCTCGTATAACTTGCTGTTAATCCCCAACAATCTTGCCCATAACTCACGTAATTATTAGGATTATCTATACAGTACTGATAATTTATTCTAGAATGATTAACATTCAAATCCCAATAATTGGCATATTGATCTGAAAGATTTGTTGGATCTAATCCTAAATAGGAATAGTGTGCCCAAAACAACGGTCCTGTTCCTGTACCTGCGTGATCTAAAATTAAAGGAAGGTTATACTGCGTGGCAGAAGACACAATATTGCCGTTGCTTGCCCATCCTTGATGATAAGCCGCTGATTGCATTGTGTGGTCTGGTGAAGCCGCACCCAGAATAAAAGCCATCAAAGTTTCGTTATAACCTTTTAGCTCTAGATTAATTGCAAAACCATTGTTAGGACTCCAATGCCACAATAATTTATTTTCATTATTAGTATACCAATCCCATTCTACACCCTTCCAGAGGGTATCTGCTTGAGCTGCCAAGGCATTTTCTTCTGTTGTACCTCCTTCAAAATATTCTTTTACACAAATTAAGCCTTGTACCAAAAATGCTGTTTCTACAATATCACCACCATCATCTTGAGCACTAAATGGAATTACATTACCTGTACCACCATCTAACCAATGTGGCCAAGCTCCATGAAAACGATCTGCACTTTCAAAGAAATTTAATATTTGTGTTAATCTTGCGACACCTTCGGATTGAGAGATATAACCTCTTTCAATACCAACTAAAATCGCCATAAGCCCAAATCCGCTTCCACCAACGGTTACTACATTTTGACTGTTTGATGGATCGTTAGGATGATATCTTTCTCTTGCAGCACCTGAACTACTTTCGGCATAGTCCCAAAAGTATTTAAAAGTTTCTTGTTGCGTTAAATCCATTATTTCATCATCTGTCAATTGTACAACAGGATCATTATCATTTGGATCATAAGGTTCTTGATAACCTGGACCGCTATCTTTTCCACAACTTATAATGAATAATATCAATATGAAACTAAGTTTCTTCATTTCCGTGTTTTTAATATTTGAAGCCAAGCTTATCTAAACCATCTTGAACATCTTTGTTTTGCATAAATAATTTCCAGAATAAACCTGTTCTATAATTTTCTATCATAACAGGTATTGGACCTTGGTCTATAGCTAAGTATCTCGGTAAATACCAGTTGTATTCTAGACTAAAAGCATCATAAGGTCCATATTTACCAACCAAGCTATCGTGATTTTTATAAATATTTTCCAAGACATGCATACTCGCTTTTGGTGTATATGGAAAAGAGGATAACGCTGCTGTAGGAGAAACAACACCAAGATCATCCCCAGGTCTATGACCTGCATAGCCTTTGATAGAATAACTTGAAGTAAAACCCCAAAGACTGTCACCATATCCTTTATAATTTTTAGGATTATCGATTGCATATTTATGGTGAATCTTAGCGTGATTTTGAGTTAGTTTCCAATAATCCGCATATTGATCAGACAACCCTTTGGGATTAAGACCTAAGTATGAATAATGTGCCCAAAATAAAGGACCTATTGGAGCATCGCTATGTTCAAAATAGTCTAGTACCAACTCTTCATCATAATATGATTTGTCTGAAACTATTTCTCCATTTCTTGCCCAGCCCATTTCATAAACTTCTTTAGAAATTGAATGCGTTGGTGAAGCTGCTGCAAGCACATACATAATTAAACATTCATTGTAACCACCAACTGGAAAGTTCATTTCCCAGCCATATTCGGGTGACCAATGCCAATACAGTACACTTTCGCCTCCTTTAGTATACCAATCCCATTCTACCTCTCTCCACAATTGATCTATTTTGGCAACTAATTCTTTTTCTTGTTCGTTTCCTTCTTTAAAATACTCTGCAACAGTCAATAAACCCTGAACTAAAAATGCTGTTTCCACCAAATCTCCTCCATTGTCTTTCTTTCCAAATGGATATACTTTGCCTGTTTCACCATCTATCCAATGCGACCAAGCTCCATGAAAGCGATCAGCTTTTTCAAGAAAATTTACAATTCTAGTATATCTGTCAAAGGCTTCTTTTCTTGTAATCCAACCACGTTCTACACCAACTAAAATTGCCATAAGACCAAATCCACTTCCACCTGTAGTAACTGTGTTTTTTGGAGATGTTGGATATTTATCATCCATATGCAAACGCTCTCTAGCCAGACCAGAATTTGGTTCCGCTCCATCCCAAAAATAATTGAAGGTTTGGTATTGAATCGTGTCTAATAATGCTTCATCTTTTAGGTCAGCATATGTTTGCTTGGCTACTACATCATCTTTCGAACCATGTTGATCTTTTTTTTCACCATTTGAATTACAGCTTACTGAAAAACAACAAACTGTAATTACATAAAGTATTTTAAGGAAATATTTCATTTAAATTTAGAGTAAGAATTTAGCGGCATTTTAAAGTATAAAATGCCGCTAAAATTAAAATAAGGATAGTTAAAAAATTTAGACTTAAACCAATTAATTAAAATATGAAATTTTAAAGCATATCCTGTATTTCAGCTTCAGTTAAAGCAACATTGTACAATCTTAATTCATCAAATGCACTTAAGTCAGATAAGTGATTCCAATAACTAAATGTTGGTCCACCAGCACCAATTACTATTTCACTACAACCTGTCCAATCTACACTTGTTGTAAATGTAGAAGACAATTGTTCTACACCATTGAAATAAATTTTACTTTCAGTAGCCGAAACTGTAAGGGCAATATGAACCCATTCTCCAGCAGTAACATCAATAACTCCACCATCGTTCCAGCTTTCACCTCCACCAATACCTACATTGGCTTTTATTCTTTGCTCCGTAGCACTTCCTTCTCTAAACAATCTAAAGCCTTGGAATCTATCATCAGCATCATCACCCACAGTTAAAATACCCGATCTATCTGGTGTAGACTCAACTTTATACCAAAATGTTGCACTAAATTCGTCATCACCAAATAATCCATCAATTGGATATGTTAAATAAGAATCTGTAGCTCCCATGTAAGCATCAGAACCTAAATAACTTTGTCCTGCATAACTAGGTGCACCTACTTCTGTTGCCATTGTTAGACTTATCAACTCAGTGTAAGAACCATCAAATGGCATATAGAAAGTTTCTCCATTGTACATTGGTTCGTAAGGATTAGTAACATTTATAATATTTAATACTTCTGCCTGAGAAAGTGTTGTATTAAATAAGCGCAACTCATCCATAGCGCTATCATCAGACAAATGGTTCCAATAGCTAAAAGTTTCTCCACCTGCTCCAATGGTAATTTCGTTACAACCTGTCCAATCAATTGGAGCTGACGGTGAACTTGTATTAACAGGTACACCATCTAAGTAAATTACAGTTTCTGTAGGTGAAATTGTAAAAGCTACATGAACCCACTCACCAGCTGTAACATCGATTAATCCTCCATCATTCCAACTCTCACCACTTCCTGTTCCAACATTAAGTTTTATTCTTTGAGAATCAGCAGATCCTTCTCTAAACAGTCTAAATCCTTGCAGTCTATCATCAGCATTATCACCTACTGTTAAAATACCAGATCTATCTGGCGATCCGTTCACTTTATACCAGAAAGCACCACTCATATTTGAACCAAACATTAAGTCATTGATTGGAAAAGTTAAATAAGAATCTTCGGTTGCTCTAAATGCATTTGATCCATCAAAAGCTTCACCTGCAAATTCTGGTGTACCAACTTCACCTGGATCAGATAAAGAAATTAACTCTGTAAAAATTCCATTGAACGGCATGTAAAATACTTCACCTGGGAAAACAGCCTCGTAAGGCGGTGCTTTTTCAAAAGTAACCGAACTAGTTGTAGAGTTACCAGCTATATCTGTACCAGTTACAGAAACTGTATGCAATCCTGTAGTTACATTATCATAGGTAAGTTCTCTCTCTACAATTCTGTAATCCAAAAAGGTATCATTACTACCGTTAAAAGAAGCTATTTGAACACCATCAAAACTCACAGTGATTGAAGCCACTTCTATATCGTCCTCAACTCTAAATGAAATGTCAATTGGCACAACGAGTTCTATCGTATTAATTTCATCACCTTCAGAAGGATAAAGAATATCTACTAACGGAGCACCAGCATCTGGTCCTGGATCTACCTCTGTTATAGGATCAATACCCTCATAACAAGATGTTGCTATTATTAAAACAGCGAGCAGTGTTATATATTTTTTTATTGTTTTCATATTAATTTTTTTTAATTGTCTTCTAGAGGTAAAAGATCTAATTGATCTTGTGGATATCTTAAATATTCTTTATCAGCTGAGAACGTACGACCGTCATAACTTAACTCATCATATTTATTCAATCTTATCATATCGTAATAACGGATTCCCCATTCCATTCCCAATTCGGCAAACTTTTCATCCATTACCATGTCTGTTGTTACACCAGATAATGGAGGCATATCAACTCTAGCTCTTACAAGGTTAACTGCTTGATCAGCTGTCATTCCGCTGCCACTTGCTCCATGTGTTAAAGCCTCAGCATACATTAACAATATCTCAGCATATCTTATTATAATGAAGTTTTTACCAGAACCATAATTATTTCTCCCTGGTGTGAGATCTGTTGATGGCCAGTAGTGTTTTCCACTGGCAAACATAAATCTTGTTGTATTATTGAATGTATCACCGTCTGGAGTAGTTGTAGATATGTAACTCGGTAAAGTCGTATAATCAGGATCTAACATTAATTCATTTATTCCATTTGGAGTGAAGCAAACACTTGTTACTAAACGTGTTTCATCTCCTCTATCTATCATAAACTTGATATACTTTAGACTAGGCTCATAAAAACCCCAACCACCTGAAGCTCCATCAACAGCTGGAGTCCAACTTGGAGGACCAAAAGGAGCAAATAAATGGTTATTTACATCACCAGAGTCTGAGTTGTAATCTGAAAATTGAAATTCGAATAAGTTCTCGTTGCTCAATTGACCGTCTTTTTTGAATAACTCATAAAAATCATCATATAACATAAACTTATTAGAATTAATTATTTCACCACAAACATCTGCCACAGTTTGATAATTCTCTAATTCTAATTGTGCCATTGCTTTAACCGCTAAGGCTGTATATTTTGTTACACCTCCAGTAATATCTGTTCTCTCATTTGGTCTTGAATCTGGTAGAAACGGAATTGACTCATCCATAAGATCAGACACATATTGCATAACTTCTGCTTTTGTATCTATACCATTATCTATATCTTCTGATACATTTGAAGTAGTGATAATAAAGATATCTTCCCACATACGAGACATTTGTAAGTGTTGGTAGCCACTTAACACATTTGCTTCTGCTATGTATTGATCAGCTAAAGCCACATCACTTCCTGTAGCAAACTCTTTATAGCGTTCAATAGTTTCTTTAGCATTAACTACATCTACAATATCTCCATAAAAATTACTCCAAACCTGGTTGAACATCCAGTAATTATTATCATAACTATAAAGGTCTGCTTCTGTAAGTCCGTTTTGAGCATCTCCAACACCACCTGCATTGACATCATCTCCTCTCACCCCTACTAATATAGGGTCTTCCCAACCTCGTTTATAAACTTCCGCATATGCACCTATTAATGGTAATACCATATCATCGGTTATTGTAAAGTCTAAATCGTCAGCTGATAATTGTCCGTCATTTTCCTCTAACTTATCTGTGCAACCATAAAATACGGCACAGACGGTTAACAATAATGTCAACCACTTTAATTGTTTTAAATTTTTCATATCACGCATTTTTTATATTTTAATATTAACACCAAAAGTATAAACTGCTGGTATAGGATAAGTTTCTCTATCAATTCCGTTAGAAACCTCTGGATTAAATCCGTTGTAATTAAATACAGTTAATGGTCTATCTGCCGTAAAAATCAATTTTACTTCAGGCATTTTATCCCCTAATTTTCCTGTTGGAATTGTATAGGCTAATTGAATGTTTTGTACTCTGAAATATGAGCCATCTTCAACAAAAAATGTGCTCATTCTTTGGTTCCATGCTTTTCTTCTTCCTTCTGATGATGGATAAGAATTTGAGGTTCCTTCTCCATGCCATCTATTAATTGCAAAATCAGCATCCATGTTAGTATCATTAGTAAATAATACTTCACCTCTTTTTCTATTAAGAATATCATTACCTGTTTGACCTGCAAAAGAAACAGAAAGATCAAATTGTTTGTAAGAAACCTGTATGTTACCACCATAAACAAAAGACGGTAAATAAGATCCTAAAACAACTCTATCATCTGCGTCTATGTCTCCATCTCCATCAACATCTCTATATATAAAGTCACCAGGTACTAAATCATTAGCCACAGCAATAGGGTCATTTTGTACCTGATCATTATTTTGATACACACCTAATACTTCCCAACCAAAGAATGCTTCAATTGGCTCGCCAATCATTGATCTTTGACGAAATTCTGCCTGACCGGTATCAAAATAACCTGCATCGCTATTAATTTTAGTCATTTCGTTTTTTAAGGTTGCTATGTTAGCACCAACAGAAAAACTCCAATTTTCATTTAAGCTTTGAGACCAATTTGCAGCAATCTCTACACCTTGAGTTCTCATTTCACCCACATTTTCTAAAATTGTATTACTAACAATAGGTTGATCTACAGGTATAACAAGTTTCTTAGTATCTCTAATGTAATAGTCAGCTTCTAAAGATAGTCTGTTATCAAAAAGTCTAGCCGTAATACCAAGGTTAGTTTCCTCAAGTATTTCTCTTTCTAAATCGGTATAATTACTAGAACTGATTATACCAGCGGTAGCTACATCATTAATCGCAGTTGTAATTGTTTCTACTGTTCTTGTACCCGAACTATCACCTAACGATCCGTTAGCCAATTGTCCCCAACTTGCTCTTAATTTCAAGAAATCGAAAATACCATTGTCTTGCATGAAGTTTTCCTCAGTTAATACCCAACCTAAACCAACAGCTGGTGTGGTAACCCAAATCTCTCTAGGGAATTTTGAATCTCCCTCTGTTCTTAATGTTGCATTAAGAAGATATTTGTTTTTATAATTGTATTCTACTCTTCCAAAATATGCCATCGCATAGAAACGATCACCAATTTCACTTACTTGGTTAGAAAATGATGTTGGATCTGCAAAATCTAAATACCAAGAACTCTCTAAACCAATACCTTGAATATCACCACCAGTAGCTATAAATTCATTAACACCTTCATCTCTATATGAAGATCCTGCAACCACAGATAAGTTATGGTCCCCAAAGCTATCTGTATAAGTTAAAGTATTGTCCCAAATTTGATTAGAATATTCAAGATTAGCTCTTCTTATTGAAGACACCGGTCTTTGAGAATTTTCTGTGATATAATAAGGTAATCTAACATTTCTTTCTGATATGTCAGAAAAATCATGACTATACGCTGACCTAAATTTTAGCTTATCAGGTATAATTTGATACTCCATATTAATACTAGCAAGTATTTTCTTTATTTTTAATCGATTGTTATTAAAAGTCATTATAGGAAAAGGGTTTTGAGAACCGCGATATCCTAATACTCTTGCATCAGAAAATGGAATTGGATCTGCATCTACATTTAGCTCATCATATACTGGTAGTATTGGAACAGCAAAATAAGTTTGAAACCAAGCACTATTTTCAGGATTGTATTTGGTCGCATTACTAAAAATTGCATTAGTACCAATTTTTAATCTATCAGACACTTTTACATCTACACTAGACTGAATATTAAAACGCTCATACTCATTCTTCATATCTAAAATACCTTCCTGAGAAAAATAACTAGAATTAATGCTATAGTTCACATTCTCAGATCCACCTGTAACACCTATATTATGACTTGTTATTGGCGCAACTCTAAGTACTTCTTTATACCAATCTGTGTTAACGTTAGGTATGTTTGGGTTAACTCTGCTTCTACCATAACGTTGTATTGCATTCTCAACAAACTCTATATCTGCAGTTGAACCAGACTCGTAAGCCATTGTAACAAACTGCTCAGCGTTCGCCATTTTTACAACATTTTGAGCATTTTGAAAACCAGTATAACCACTATATGTAAACACCGGCTTTTGCTCACGACTTCCTCTTTTTGTCTCGATAATTATTACACCATTAGTACCCTTTTGACCAAAAATAGATATAGAAGACGCATCTTTTAAAACTGAAAAGCTCTCAATCTGACTGCTATCTAAAAAATCTATATTGTCATAAAACATACCATCTACAACATATAAAGGATTGTTACCCGCAGCATAAGACCCAACACCACGAATTCTTACTGTTGGGGAATCACCAGGAGAACCACTACTAGTAATTTGCACACCCGCTACTTTACCTTGTAAAGATTGAGCTACGTTACTGTTAGGTGTTCTCTCAATTTCTTCTGATTTTACTGTTGCTATTGCACCAGTTAAATCCGCTTTCTTTTGAGTACCGTAACCAATAACTACAACTTCATTTAATGATTCTACATCATCTTCTAAAGCTATACTGATTGTAGTTTGATTAGTTATAGCTACTGTCTGAGTTTTAAAGCCTATATAGCTAAAACTTAACTTTTGACCGCTTTCTACACTAATAGTGAATTTACCATCAAAATCGGTAACAGCACCTCTTGAGGTACCTTCTACAATTACACTTACACCAGGTAATGGAATACCATCACTTGCTGAAGTTACAACACCACTTACTTCTATTTGTTGTGCCCACGAAATGAGTGAGAAAAATAAAAGTAATATTAAACTGAATTTAGTTTTCATACATTAACATTTAGATTGAAATAGTTAGTTTTTTCTAAACATAAAATTAAAACCTTAACCTTAATTTAATATGGGCTCCTTTTACATTTTAATTACGCCAACAAATTAAAGAAGCGTTAAAAAGCCCTTAAAATCAGAATTTGACGTAGTTTAAATATAAACGAAAACGTTGTAAAATCTTAAAATTTTAACTTAGTGACGTAGTAATGACGTAGTGGAAAATATTAATTTAACAACTTTTAGTTACTATTATTTAATATTTAGTAAATAATCAGTCAAAGAAATATCATTTTCTAAACTCAGCTTCTTTTTAAGCCTGTATCTGTGCGTTTCAACACCTCTAACCGAGATATTCATCAATGGTGCAATTTCTTTATTAGCTAAATTCATTTTGATGTAAGCACATACCTTTAAATCCTTTGGAGTTAAGATTGGATGACGTGATTTTAGTTTGGTAAAAAACTCATCATGAACTTGGTTGAAGTTTTCTTCAAATACTTCCCATTCATCCTTATGCTCAATTGAGTTATTAAGTTTTTTCACTAGCTTCTTATAAGAATAGTAATCTTTAAAGCCTTCTTTATTAACTGCTAATTCTCTTTTGATGTCTTGAAGTACCTCATTCTTCTTAACCAATGCCATTGCATTATTTGCCAATTGCTTACTCTTTATTTTTAATTCATTTTGTAATGATTCATTCTTTAATTGAACAATACTTTTCTCATTTTCTAGAGTTTTTTCACGTAACAACTTATGTTGCTCCCTTTGATATTTAACCCTAATCAATCTTTGCTCCTTTTGAATCTTTTTATGATGTAGGTAGTAAAACAACCCTATAAACCCCAACAAAAGCACAACATAGAGTATTAAACCAAACGTTCCTTTATACCAAGGCGGACTTACGTCTAATATAAACTCTTGCGATGTTGACGTATTCCCAGAATCGTCACGCGTTCTCACTAAAACATTATATACGCCATGGTTTATGTTATTTAACTCAAGATTTCTATTATCTACTCTAAACCAATTTTTATTTAATGAAGGTATACTATATTCAAAATAATGGTTGCTAGATTTAGATGAAGAAAGCTCTAAACTTATAGTCTCGTTATGCTTTAATTTAATTACCTCATCCTCTTTAATAGAAGATAAATGTATGCGCTCTCCATTAATTTTTACAGCTTCAATTTGTGGCTTATAAATAGCTATGGAGTCTCTAAAAGTTTCATCTATAAGCATAAACCCATTATCTAAGTTCAAGGCAAAAAGTGAATGATCTATTTTAGAAACATGCTCATAATCCACTATATATCTATTCTTTATTAACTTGTTGTTTATTTTTCGTTCTATACTATCGTTATTTATATACTTAAAGCTTATTACACCACTTTTATCTTTAAGCACTATAGGACTCATAGATTGCTCAGAAATTATATAAGCATCTTCACCAAATTTTTCATTTAGTAAATTAAATGGGACTATAGAGTCCAGCAAAGGCTCATATTTTTGCCAACCATGGTTGGTCTTAAAGACTATATCGTTTTTTAGGTTATAGACTCTAGGATTATACTCAGAATCTAATCCCTTAATTCCATAGTTAGTAATTTTTGTTATAGTATCATATGAACTATTAAAATTTACCTTATAAACACCTTTATATGCATGAGCAACCCATGCCGTTGTTGGATTTTCGAATACCAAAAATCTCGAAGGTATAGTTGTTTGCCCCATATGCTTGGTTTCCCACTTACCTTTATTTTGCTGAAACTTTACCAAACCAGCATAAGTTCCTTGCATATATAAATCATCATGCTCAGGTACTTTTTGAATAGTCCATCCTCCTGTAAAATCTGAAATTTTCTGTATCTGATTTTTATTGACTAAAAAGGTTCCTTCATTATGGCCACAAAACAGATTTCCATCAATAATTTTTAAATCCCAAACCTGACCTTGAGATCCATCAATGAAATTCAAATCATTATTCTTATCGAGATAAAAAAGACCCGTATTGGTACCTATATATAATAGATCTTGGTATTTAACAATATCGTATACTGCACCAAGTTTACCTGATATGTCATTGAAAAAATAATTGGTATTCTTCAAGTCTATAGTAGAAATTCCATTATCCAAACCAAGCCACAACTTATTGTTTTTATCCAAAAATTGACTTAGAACAGTATTATTAACAAGACCATTTTCCTTACTAATATGAAATTTAATCTCTCCTTCACTATCTGCAACATAGACACCGTCCTTTATGGTTCCAAAAACCATATCACCATTTTTTAACATTGAGAATTTATTCAATTGATGTTGCTTAATTTCACTGTTAAAAGCGAACTGTGTTGGTCTTAGTTTATCATAACTCAAAAAATAACTCCCTTTAAGTGAAGTCATTACCAAATACTTGTTTTGCTTTTTTACTATTGAAATTATTTTGGTATCTCTTAAAGCAACATCAGAAAAGAATGGAACCAATTTTTTATTTTCCAATTTGTATATACCATTATTTAAGGTTGACACAAATAAATCATCATCTACCAAACTCAAAGATATTACTGCTGAACTAGGATGAATTCTTTCAACAGTGTTAAAATCATATATGTATATACTAGAAAAAGAACGAAATACAACCTTACCCTTATAACTTAAAATTTGCCAAATTTCTTCATTGGGTGAAATCTCAGATTTTATTAGCTCACTTAGAGATTTATACTTCAAACCACCGTAATCATCTTCTTTCCAATAACCAAACTCTTCGAAAGAACCAGTAAAAATTAGATCATTAAATACCAAAACCGATCTTACCGTGGTCTGGTTGGGTAATTGAAATAATTTCCAATCTAATCCATCATATTCCAGTAAACCAATATTATTTGCTACGTAAACTTTTCCGTTATCAGCTCTATACACATCCCAGTTTTGATTACTGGCTTTATATTCTGCAATAGAATAGTTATATATGTTTGGGGAAAACTGACCGAAACTAAAAAAAGAAACAGCTAAGAAAAGGAGTAAAAAAATTGAGGATTTCTTCATCAAATAAAGTTACACTATTAAAACGATTTTAAAAATAAGGATTTCTTTAGAGCTAATAGCATAACTTGAAATCAATAAAGACTTGAAACCTATTTTAGACATCAAATCTATCCTGTAGTAAGATAAAACAAGTTACTTCGACTATCTTTACATAAAAAAATAATCGCTATGCTTACATGGAAAAATGTAATAAATTTTGCTGTAAACGGAAATCCTAAACCAGACAAAAGGGTAGAAAAAACAGAAACTCAATGGAGGGATGAACTTACACCTGAACAATACAGAATAACACGGCAAAAAGGAACCGAACGAGCGCATAGTGGTGCACTTTGCACTACTTACGATGCTGGCAAGTACAATTGTGTATGTTGCAATACTCCTTTATTTGACTCTACAATAAAATTTAGCTCTGGCACAGGTTGGCCAAGCTTTACCCAACCTATAAAAGAAAACGCTATTAAGTACGAAAAGGACACCGCGTACGGAATGGTGCGTGTAGAGGTAATGTGCAACACTTGCGATGCACATTTAGGACATATCTTTCCTGATGGTCCTGAGCCAAGTGGTTTAAGATATTGCATTAACTCAGAATCTATGATTTTAGAAAAAGAAAACACAAATGAGTAAGAACCTACAAATAGCTACTGTTGGCGGAGGCTGCTTTTGGTGTACAGAAGCTGTTTTTGAAGAGGTAAAAGGTGTTGAAAAAGTGATTTCCGGATATTCTGGAGGAACTGTGCCAGGAAGACCAACCTACAGAGAAATTTGTTCGGGTTTAACAGGGCATGCAGAAGTTGTTCAAATAACTTTTGATACTAATGTAATTTCGTATCAAGATATTCTTGTCATTTTTATGACAACTCATGATCCAACGACTTTAAATCAGCAAGGTGCTGACAGAGGAACACAATATCGTTCGGTAATTTTTTATCATGATAAAGCACAAAAAAACATAGCAACACTTGTTCTTAATGAACTTACAGCATATTACAAAAACCCTATTGTAACTGAAATTACTGAAGCTCAAACATTCTTTGAAGCCGAAAAAGAGCATCAAGATTTTTATAAAAACAATCCAGATTATGGCTATTGTACGTTTGTAATAGACCCTAAGCTTCGTAAGCTAAGACAACTACATTCAGATAAATTAAAGTGATTTTTCTTATTTACTACTATAAACAGTTTTTACGTTCACAAACTCCATAATCCCTTCTTTAGAAAGTTCTCTTCCGTAACCAGACGCTTTGGTTCCGCCAAATGGTAATCTAGGATCGGATTTTACAAGTTCGTTAATGAAGAATGCACCATCAGCGATGTCTCCTATTCGCTTTTTGGCTTTGTCGGCCTTTTTAGTGAATACCATACTACCTAAACCAAATCTGGAATTTGACGCCATTTCGTAGGCCTCATCTTCATTTTTAACTTTTATAATTGCAGCCACAGGACCAAAAACTTCTTCCTTAAAAACTGGCATTTCTGTAGTTACATTTTCTAAGATTGTAGGATTGTAAAGTGCCCCTTCACGATTGTTTCCATAAACAACTTTAGCACCAAGATCTAGGGATTTTTTAACCTGTGCTTCTACTTCTTCAGCTAAATCAACAGAAGCCATGCTTGCTATTTCTGTTTTGTCATCCATAGGATTTCCAACGACATACGATTCTACCCTAGCTTTAAATTTAGATAAGAATTCGTCATAAATATCCTCAACAATTATAAAACGCTTGGCCGCAATACAGCTTTGACCTGCATTTTGCATTCGAGCCCAAGCCATTGTGGCTATATGCTTATCTAAATCTGCATCCTTAAGTACGATACAAGCATTATTTCCTCCTAGTTCTAATACTGCTTTCTTTAGATTTTTTCCTGCTATTTCAGCTATTTTTCGGCCTGCTCCTTCGCTTCCAGTAAGACTTACAGCTTTTACAATATCATTACTAATTACAGACTCTATTTGCTCGTGCGAAACCAATAAAGTTTGGAAACAACCTTTAGGAAAACCTGCATCTTCAAACAATTTTTGAATTTCTAAAGCACACTCTGTGGTACTCGATGCGTGTTTTAACAAAGCTGTGTTACCTGCCATAAGCGTTGGTGCTGCAAAACGCATTACTTGCCAAAATGGATAATTCCAAGGCATAATTGCTAAAATAACTCCCAATGGATCATAACTGATAAAGCTTTCTTCTGCATCTGTCTCTATTAATTGATCTGCTAAAAAATCATCAGCATTTTTGGCATAGAAATCACAAACCCAAGCGCACTTTTCAATTTCAGAAATACCTTGAGCTAAAGGCTTTCCCATTTCCTTTGTCATTAATTTAGCATAACTTTCTTTACGCTCTATTAAAAGCTTTGCAACCTTAGAAAGACGCTTACGTCTATCTTTAATCTCAAAAGTTTTCCAGTTTTTAAACTGCTCTGCTGCTAGCTCCAGTTTTTGTTGTAGAACTGTATCATCAATTAGTTTATATGTCATTAACTCTTCTTGAGTGTATGGATTTATGGTTGTTATAGTGCTCATGTTTTTCTTTTTAAAATAATGGTTTTTTAAGTTCTTTCTACACAAAAACGAACTTTTAGTATAACTTTAATATTTTAAAAAGTTAAATGTTAATTCTTATGGAGAAAACAGTTTCAGAAGCTATTGCCTACAGACGTTCAACTAGAGTATATAAAGATGAAATAATCGATACTAAAAAGGTAAAACAATGCCTTGTTAATGCGTCTTTAGCACCTACAAGCAGTAATCTTCAACTTTGGGAATTTTACCATATAACAGATAAAAACACTTTAAAAGAAATTGCTAAAGCTTGTTTTAACCAAAGTGCAGCAAAAACAGCGCAGCAATTAGTAATAGTAGTTACCAGAAAAGATCTTTGGAAACAACGCGCAAAAGCCAACATTGCTTTTTTAAATAAAGTATATGACAAAGAAAATCTTACTGAACGAGAAGCAAAACGTAAAAAGATGGCGACCAACTATTACAAGAAATTAATACCAACAGTTTATGCTGACTTTTTTGGTGTTTTAGGAATTATAAAATATGTAGTATTTCAGACTGTTGGACTTTTTAAACCTATTTACAGGCAAGTTAGACAAAGCGATATGCGTATTGTTGCTCATAAAAGTGCTGGTTTAGCTGCCCAAAACTTTATGACTAGCATGGCTGCTATTGGCTATGACACTTGTCCTATGGAAGGTAGTGATACACTTAGAGTAAAACGCATCCTCAAACTTCCCAGAGGTGCGGAAATCAACATGATTATTGGTTGTGGTATTAGAGACGATAAAGGCATCTACGGTCCTCGCTTTAGAGTACCGTTTGAAGATGTTTATTTTGAAGTATAAATTATTTCTTAAAATTCTCTAAACCGGTTTTTAGCCATTCGTAATAAGCATCTGCATCTGGCTCATAAGCTTTTGTAGAATTTAGCAATTCAAAATTATGATCTAGTAATGCATAATATGGCTGAGAGTTGTTCTTAAAATTAATGGTTTGTAATGTTTGCCACTTGTCTCCAACCGTTTCAATATCTTTAACCGTTCCATTACTTCTTAAGTATTGGAATTGCTCATCTTCTGGCAATTTCTTTTTATCATCTACATAAAGCGAAATGATAACATAGTCTTCCATTAAAATATCATACACTTCAGATGTACTCCAAACTTGCTCTTCCATTTTACGGCAGTTTACACAAGCCCAACCAGTAAAATCTAAAAGAATAGGTTTATTTTCTGCCTTAGCTAATGCCAAACCACTTTCTAAATCTTTATCGCAGTTAAGGTCTAAAGGACATTCTGATGTTTTTTCGTAAACACTATAAAACATTGGTGGTGGAAAACCACTAAGCAATTTTAAATTTGCCCATTTGGTATTGGTTAATCCTGGGATTAAGTAAACCACAAATGCAACTACCAATAACGCTGTTGATACTCTACCTTTACTCAATTTTTGTAATGGACCATCGTGTGGAAACTTTATTTTTCCGAATAAATACAAGGCTAAACCAATACCTATTACTATCCAAATACCTATAAATATTTCACGTTTTAAAATTCCGAAATGTTGTACCAAATCTGCATTAGATAAAAACTTAAGTGCTAATGCTAATTCTATAAATCCTAATACAACTTTTACCGTATTTAACCATCCACCAGATTTTGGTAAAGAATTTAACCACTTAGGAAACATTGCAAAAAGTGTAAAAGGTAATGCTAAGGCTAAACCAAAACCACTCATTCCCATAGTAAGTTGAGTAGCTCCACCATCTGCAGTTAACGAACTACCTAATAGTGTACCTAAGATAGGACCTGTGCATGAAAATGACACTATAGCAAGTGTTAGTGCCATAAAAAAGATGCCTATAAAACCACCTATTTTATTTGCTCTGCTATCCATAGCTGCACTCCATGATTGTGGTAAGGTTAATTCGTAATATCCAAAAAAGGAAAACGCAAAGCCGATAAAAATGGCAAAGAAAATAAGGTTAAGCGTAACATTTGTTGAAATATTATTTAAAATTCCAGGATCTAAAGTATCTAGTAAATGAAATGGAATGCTTAATAATGCATAGATTAAAAAGATGAAGAATCCATATAACAATGAATTAAATAAGCCTTTTTTAGGATCACCTGCACTCTTTGTAAAGAATGAAACCGTTAACGGAATCATAGGAAATACACAAGGTGTTAATAACGCTATTAAACCACCAATAAAGCCAAGAAAGAAAATTGAAAGATTACTCTTCTCTTCAATAACTTCTTCTTCATAATTATCCCAACCTGTTACATTAAGATTAAGACCTTCTGATAGTTGTTTGCTCTTTTCGTCAATAACAACTTCTTCTTTAACGATTTCTGAACCATCTAAAGAAAAATTAAACAGAAAATCACTAGGTATACATTTTGAATCGTCACAGGTTTGATAATCTACCTTAACATCTATTTGTTTTAAGTCTTTATTAATAAGGCTTACTCTTTGCTTGAAAACAGCCTCGTCTTTAAACTTTTTTACTTCTTCTTGAAAAATCTTATCATAAATAGTTGGCACATCTGGTTCTGATGTTTTTCCTTCTAATTTATAGTTTCCCTCAACATCTTGAAATTCAAAATAAGTTGTTGGTGCAAAGCTTTCTTCAGATGGTTGCTCTTGCGAGTATATATACCAACCTTTATCTACATTGGCTTTAAAAATAAGGTTGAACTCTGTATCTGAAATTTTTTCAACTTCATAATTCCATTTTACAGGCTCTAATTCCTGAGAAAATATATTGAATGAAAAAAATAAAGATAGTAGGCTAAATAGAAGGACTTTTTTTGCTGTCATAAATAAAGCATTAATGCGCAAATGTAATCTATGCGGTTTTAATATTTCTTAAGAGTCGTCTAATTTATAAAAACCTTAAGAATTATAACTAAGGAATAAAAAAAACCGAACAAATGTTCGGTTTTTAAATTTTATGACTTTACTTCAATTTTTAATTTTTCTGAATGTTTCCATTTAGAAATTCCGCCTTCTAAATCGTATATTTTCTGAAAGCCGGCATCTTTGAGCTTTTTAGCACATTTGGCACTTCTTGTTCCTCCTTTACAGTATAGGATTACAGGTTTTGCTTTATCTAATTTAGCTATATCTTCATCAAAAGTAGGAGAGTTATAATCTATATTTTGAGAATTAGCGATTCGTTCTTCATCGTATTCCCTTGGAGTGCGAACATCTACCAATTGTACATCCTCCAACTCTAGAATAGATTGCATCTCTTCTGCTGTTACAAGCTTTACTTCAGCGTCTTCTATCTTGCTATCTACGCAACTCGTTACAAAACTTATAGCCACCAATAAACAGCCAATTATTAATAATCTTTTCATAAGTAAACAGCATTTTAAAGTTAATTATACTTACTCTTTATAGGCTACATCACCTTGCCATTCATTAAAACCACCAACCAAATTATAGGCATTTTTAAAACCCAACTTATTCATAATAGCACATGCTTGTGCACTACGCCCACCAGAGCGACAATACACATAATAATTTTTAGTTTTATCCAAGGCATCGACTTCATAAATAAAACCTTGTCCTTTATAAATGTCTATATGAAGAGCATTTGGGATAATACCCTCATTAACTTCTTCTTGCGTTCTAACATCTAAAACAACAGAATTATTGTCTTCCTCTAGTTGCTTTGTCCAATCTTTTTGAGATAAATCCAATTTTTACAGCAATTTTAATAAAGCAAAATTAACATTTCCTTATGATATAGACGTAAAAAAATCCGAAGTGTTACAACTTCGGATTTAATTTTAACATTTTTCTTTTAAAAAAGTATCCTATAACTACTAAACTTTTATGGTACAACCAATAGCACGAGTTTCCTTTACTTCAATTTCTTTTCCTTTTAACAAGGCATCTACCGCATTTTCTACATACTTAGTTTTTACTGCACTAGCATCTTTGTAATTGTCATCTATAGCACCAATGTATTTTACAACATTTCCTTTTTTAGTTTTCTCTAATAAGTATACATGTGGTGTTTTTGTAGCTCCGTATTGAGGGTATATTTTCTGACCTTTATCCATTAAATACGGAAACGTAAAACCTTTTGCTTTTGCTCTTGCTTTCATTTCCTCCATACTGTCGCCTGGCTTTACATCTGTATTGTTTGGCATAATTGCAACCACAGGATACCCTTTGTCTGCATACTTTTTGTTTAATGCCTCTACTCTATCTTCGTAAGCCACTGCGTAAGGACATGTGTTGCATGTAAAAACAACAATAAAACCTTTAGCGTCTTTAAAGTCTGAAAGAGATACCATCTTACCATCAATGTTTTCTAGACTAAAATCGGTAGCAATATCTCCAATTTTATAACCACCTTCATCTGTGGTTACTGTAAAAGCAGACAGCGTCAATGTTAACACTATTACTGCGAATAATTTTAATGTATTCATATTTGTAAATTATAGTTTATAAATTTTTATTCAGAAACCACCCATAGTTGATCCGAAAATTTCTTGAGTTCTGTTTCCAATTCTTCTGCAGTAAAAGATTTCTCATAGAAATACCTCTTATCTTTATGATATATAATTGTTGCTGGCAATGCACCAGACCAATCCTTGTCTATAGCTGGTATCCATCGATTTTGATCTACATCATCAAAAGCCACTACTTCAGATTGTAAATTTCTTTTAACGATAAACGGTTTTAATTTAGAATCATAATTTCTTGGAAAATCTAAGCTGACCAAAAGAACCTCAACATTATTATCTTTATATTTTTCATTGATTTCTTCAAAATAAGGTAACTCTTTTACACAAGGAGCGCACCATGTTGCCCAAAAATTGACCACATGCACTTTATCATCGTTCTTATTAATTAATGGTTTTAAACCATCGTAGTCATATATCTTTAAATCGTAATCTATTGAATTCTCAGCTTCTTTGTTTTCATTTAGAGAAATCTCAGACTCCTTTGTCTCTTTGATTTCTTCACTCTTATTTTTACAAGAGCATATAACTAGCAGACTTAAAATTAGTAATCGCTTCATGTTATAAAGTTATTAATAGATAGATACACAACTGAATAATTAACAAAAAATTAATTTCAATGTGAAAATAATATTTTATATTTGTATATACAACAGTTGTATATGAAAGATATAGCCGAAATTTTAAAAACAAAATCAAGTTTACCGTTGGAGAAAAGAACTGTCTTAAATGTTTCTTTTACGAGCATAAACTTTAAGGACGGCATATTATCTGTACTAAAGCCTTATGAAATTTCCTTAGAGCAATTTAATGTTTTAAGAATTTTAAGAGGAAAAAATGGTGAACCTTCTAACCTAAAAGACATTCAGGATAGAATGATAAGTAAAATGAGTAATACTACTCGTCTAGTTGACAAACTCATACGTAAAAATTATGTAGAACGCTTTATTTGCGAAAAAAACAGAAGAAAGGTAGACATCTACATTACCAAAGAAGGCTTAAAACTTCTTGACATTCTCGATCCGATTGTTGATAAGAAGGAGAAAGAATTAACTGATAATTTAAATACCGAAGAATTGGAAACCTTAAATCTGTTGCTCACCAAGCTTAGAGATTAAAAAAATTTAAAACAACATTTGTATATACAATAAAAGTACAAACAACTAAAAACAATAACATGAGCAATACAATAGAAAATTTAAAATGGCGCTATGCCACAAAGAAATTTGACACTTCTAAAACAATATCTAATGAAGATTTTGAAACACTGAAAAAAGCTATGCAATTAACAGCATCTTCATACGGTTTACAACCTTATAAAATCTTAAACATTGAAGATAAAGAAATACGTGAGAAATTGCGTGCTGCATCATGGAATCAATCACAAATAGAAGATGCTTCTCATATGATTGTACTTGCCAATATGACCGATTTCGGTGATGAACTAGTTGACGATTATTTTGAAAACGTTATTGATACCAGAAATGTAACCAAAGAAGATGTTACAGATTACGCAAATACTATAAAATCTACAATTGGTCAACTTAGTCAAGAACAAAAGGCTGTTTGGACAGCTAAACAAGCTTATATTGTAGTTGGCAACTTGTTATCTGCTGCTGCACAATTAAAAATTGATGCCTGTCCTATGGAAGGCTTTCAAAATGAAGAATACAATAAAATTTTAGATCTAAATTCTAAAAACCTTAATGCGGCTGTCGTTGTTACACTAGGGTATAGATCTGAGGAAGACGATACACAGCACTATGAGAAAGTAAGAAAGCCAGAAAATAAATTATTTATAAATTTTTAGAACTCAAACAAAAATGAAAAACAGAAATTCAAATGTCGTTATGCTATTTATTTTAGCAATATCTTTTATGTCATTTACAGTCTTAAAAGATAAAAAAGTAGATGTTTCAACAAGTAAAGTAACATGGAAAGGTTACAAAGTAGGTGGTGAACACACGGGAACAATCAAATTAAAAGAAGGTTCTCTATCATTTAATGATGATACTTTAGAAGGTGGCTCATTTACTATTGACATGACTTCTATAAATACCACAGACTTATCAGGAGATTACAAAGCGAAATTAGATGGTCATTTAAAATCTGATGATTTCTTCGGAGTAGAAGAATATCCAACAGCGACTTTAAAAATCACTTCTGTGAGTGGTAAAAATGGAAAATACAATGTTAAAGGAGACATTACCATTAAAGGTATATCAGAATCTATTTCTTTTCCTATGACAGTTACTGAAAATTCTGCAACTGCAAGTTTAAAAATAGACAGAACAAAGCACAAAATCACTTATAAATCTCCATCTTTATTAGAAACTATAAAAGATAAAGCTATTTATGACGAATTTGATATTGATGTAGAATTAAAATTCTAATTCCCTAAGGATTAATAGCAATCCACTTTATAAAGATTCTTGTTCAAGTATATAATTTATATGAAGACAAGAATCTTTTTTATGATATAGTTTGAAATAAAAATTTTCATTTCTATATTTGACACACAGATGAAAACAATAACAAATCATACTTGGTGGTGGAATTTTGCAAACTCATGTTCGTGAAAGAAACCTTGTATGTTATATTATAGAAAAAGGCTTGTCATTCACGACAAGCCTTTTTTAATTTTAAATCATAAATGAAAACATTCAGTTTATACACACATTACAAAAAAATACTTGCAGATACTATTACTCCTGTAAGCATTTATCTTAAGATAAGGGATAAATTTCCTAATAGCATTTTATTAGAGAGTAGTGACTATCATGCCAATGATAACAGTTTTTCTTATATCTGTTGTAATCCTATTGCTTCAATTAAGGTTAAGGACGGTTTAATTTCCCAAACTTATCCAGACGGAAGCTCTAAAAACAACTTTGCAGAATCTATATGTGTGGTAGAAGAAATCAACAAATTCACACGACGATTTAAAGTAGATTCTAATGAAGACTTCAAATTTATAAATAATGGCATCTTTGGCTATACCGCTTACGACGCAGTAAAGTATTTTGAAGATATTGAGATTTCAAAAAAAGAAAATTCTATTGATATTCCAGACATTTATTATGCGGTATATCAAAACATCATTGCCATTAACCATTTTAAAAACGAAGCTTACATTTTTGCGCATTGTTTTGATACTGATAACAACATTGATGAGATACATCAAATTATACAAACAAGGCAGTATGCCTCTTACAGCTTTGATGAAAAAGGAGATATTCATTCTAACCTAACGGACGAAGAATATAAGCACCACGTGGAGCTAGCTAAAAAACATTGTGCTAGAGGTGATGTGTTTCAGCTAGTATTATCTAAACAATTCTCACAAGAATTTAGTGGAGATGAATTTAATGTGTACAGAGCATTAAGAAGCATTAATCCTTCCCCTTACCTATTCTATTTTGATTACGGAAGTTTTAAAATCTTCGGAAGTTCACCAGAAGCACAACTTATCGTTAAAGAAGGTAAAGCTGAAATTCATCCTATTGCAGGTACGTTTAAGAGAACAGGAAATGACCTTAAAGATGCTGAACTAGCAGAAAAGCTTATTAACGACGACAAAGAAAATAGTGAACATGTGATGCTGGTTGACCTAGCCAGAAACGATCTAAGTAGACATGGTTCTAATGTTACAGTAGAAAACTATAGAGAGGTGCAATTCTTTTCGCATGTAATTCACTTAGTAAGTAAAGTAACAGGGACGAAACATAAAGGAGCTGATACTATGCAAATCGTGGCAGATACCTTTCCTGCAGGAACATTAAGCGGTGCACCAAAACATATGGCCATGCAACTCATAGAAAAATATGAAAAAACAAGCCGTAGTTTTTATGGAGGTGCTATAGGCTTTATGGATTTTGAAGGCAATTTTAACCATGCTATTATGATTAGGACATTTTTAAGTAAAAATCACAAACTATTCTGGCAAGCAGGTGCAGGATTGGTCGCAAAATCTAGCCCAGAAAATGAATTACAGGAAGTCTATAATAAGTTAGGTGCTTTAACAAAAGCCATTGAACTTGCTAAAGAAATTTAATATGAAAAAGGTTTTAGTAATCGACAATTACGATAGTTTCACTTACAATTTAGTTCATTATTTAGAAGACTTAAATTGTGAAGTCACTGTAAAACGAAATGATAAATTAACACTTGAAGAAGTAGACGCTTTTGATAAAATAGTGCTTTCACCAGGTCCTGGCATACCAGACGAAGCCGGACTTTTAAAGGAGATTATTGCCAAGTACGCAGCAACAAAAAGTATACTCGGTGTTTGCTTAGGACAACAAGCTATTGGAGAAGTGTTTGGTGGTACATTAGAAAATCTAGACACAGTTTATCATGGTGTTGCGACACATGTAACGCTTTCTGTTGATGATGAGTCATTATTTAAAGGTATAGATAAAACCTTTGAAGTTGGCAGATACCACTCTTGGGTAGTGAGTAACAATTTACCAGAGGTATTAGAGGCTACTTCATTTGATACTAATGGGCAAATTATGTCATTAAGACACAAAGTCTATGATGTTAAGGGTGTACAATATCATCCTGAATCAGTATTAACACCAGATGGGAAAAAGATTTTAGAAAATTGGGTGAACAGTTAACATTTGATTCAACTAAAAAGAAAAATAACTAAAAAGATTTCCACTGTTGTGGAAAGTGAACATGAAAGAAATTTTAAACAGACTAATAAATCAAGAAAGTATCTCAGCAGAAGAAGCTAAAAGCGTTTTAGTAAATATCTCAAATGGTGTATACAACAAAAGCCAAATCGCTTCTTTTTTAACCGTCTATATGATGCGAAGTATTACTACAGAAGAACTGCGCGGTTTTAGAGATGCCTTATTAGAACTTTGTATTCCTGTTGAATTAGATGGCTACAATACTATTGATTTATGTGGTACTGGCGGAGATGGCAAAAATACGTTTAATATATCGACATTATCCTCGTTTGTCACTGCTGGTGCTGGCGTACATGTAACAAAGCATGGTAATTATGGTGTCTCATCTGCCTCAGGTTCTTCAAATGTTATGGAGCACTTAGGTATTAAATTTTCTAATGATATCGATTTTTTAAAACGCAGTTTAGACAAAGCTGGAATTTGTGTTTTGCATGCACCTCTTTTTCATCCTGCTATGAAAAATGTGGCACCAATACGTAAGGAGCTTGGTGTAAAAACCTTTTTCAACATGCTGGGTCCAATGGTAAATCCAGCATTTCCAAAAAATCAGATGGTTGGTGTGTTTAATTTAGAATTACTCAGACTATATGGTTATTTATACCAAGAAACTAATAAAAATTATGCTATAGTACATGCTTTGGATGGTTATGATGAAATATCGCTAACGGGAAAAACCAAAACAATCACCAATACTTCCGAAACCTTATTTGAAGCTCATGATATTGGCCTAAATCAAATAGATGCTTCAGATATTTATGGTGGAACTACTGTAAAAGAAGCAGCTAAAATTTTCAAAAAGATTATTAATGGAAAGGGAACCGAAGCCCAAAATAGCGTGGTCTGTGCAAATGCTGGTTTGGCCATAGCGACAGTAAAACAGATTTCACACAAAGAAGGTATTGCAATGGCTGAAGAATCCTTAAAAGGTGGTTTTGCAAAATCTAGTCTAGAAAAATTAATTGAACTTAGTAAATGAACATCCTAGATAAAATAGTAATTGACAAACGCAAAGAAGTTGCACTTCGAAAAAGCCAGATTCCTTTAAAACAATTGGAAACTTCAGTGCTTTTTGAAAGATCAACAATTTCACTTTCACAAAGTTTAAAAAACAGTACTTCTGGCATTATTGCAGAACACAAGAGACGTTCTCCTTCAAAAGCTGTTATAAATCAATGTTTAAATGTGCAAGACGTCTCTAGGGGTTACGAAGAGGCTGGTGTTTGTGGTATGTCTGTGCTTACAGATGGTAAATATTTTGGGGGCTCATTAGACGATTTAATTATTGCAAGAGCCAGTTGCAATTTGCCATTATTACGAAAAGAATTCATCATAGACACCTATCAAATTGTAGAAGCTAAAGCTTATGGAGCAGACGTGATTTTGTTGATTGCTGCAATCTTAACCAAAGAAGAAATAAAACAATTTTCAGAGTTAGCTAAAAGCTTAGATTTAGATGTTTTACTCGAAGTACATAATTTAGACGAACTTCAAAAATCCATCATGCCAACGATTGATATGCTTGGTGTGAATAACCGAAATTTAAAAACTTTTGAAGTAAGCTTAGAAACGTCAAAAGCATTGAGTAATCACATTCCTGATGATTTCGTAAAAGTTTCAGAAAGTGGAATCAGTTCTATTGAAGCCATAAAAGAATTACAACCTTATGGTTATAAAGGTTTTTTAATTGGTGAGAATTTTATGAAGACTGATAATCCAGGTCTTAGCGCAACAGAATTCATTAATACTCTAAACCAATGAAACTTAAAATCTGTGGAATGAAATATAACACGTCCGAAGTTGCAGCATTGCAACCAGACTATCTTGGCTTTATATTTTACGACAAATCACCACGAAATTTTGAAGGTATCATTCCTGAGTTACCAAAGTCAATCAAAAAAGTTGGTGTTTTCGTTGATGAAGCAATTGACAAAATTCTGCAAAAAATTGAAAAATACAATCTTGATGCAGTTCAACTTCATGGTAATGAATCTCCTGATTATTGTAAAGAACTAAGAAAGCATTGTCATGCCGAACTTGATTCAGCATCTCATCTTGAAATCATCAAAGTATTCAGCATTAAAGATGAGTTCAATTTTAGTCAACTTCAACCTTATGAAGATGTGGTAGATTATTTTTTATTCGACACCAAAGGGAAATTACCTGGAGGAAACGGTTACACCTTTAATTGGGATGTACTAAAAGACTATCCTTCAACAAAACCTTATTTTTTAAGTGGAGGTATTGGATTAGAAGAAATGGACAATGTTTTGTCATTCCTTCAGAGAGAGGAATCTAAATATTGCCATGCCATTGATATCAACAGTAAATTTGAAATTAATCTAGGGCTGAAAAATATTAATGAATTAGAAAAATTTATTTATGAGCTACAACATTAACACTAAAGGTTACTACGGCGAATTTGGTGGTGCCTTTATACCAGAAATGCTCTACCCAAATGTGGAAGAACTACGCCAAAACTATCTTAAAGTAATGTCAGAACCGTCTTTTCAAGAAGAATTTAATCAATTACTTAAAGATTATGTTGGCCGTCCTTCTCCACTCTATTTTGCCAAGCGCCTTTCTGAAAAGTACAATACCAAAGTATATTTAAAACGTGAAGATCTAAATCATACTGGTGCACATAAAGTAAATAACACCATTGGACAAATCCTTATGGCAAAACGCTTAGGTAAAACCAGAATCATCGCCGAAACTGGTGCTGGACAACACGGAGTGGCTACAGCTACGGTTTGTGCATTAATGGGACTAGACTGTATCGTGTACATGGGAGAAATTGATATTGCCAGACAAGCACCAAACGTTGCTCGTATGAAAATGCTAGGTGCAGAAGTAAGACCTGCATTATCTGGAAGTAGAACGCTTAAAGACGCAACAAACGAAGCCATTAGAGATTGGATTAACAATCCAGTCGATACACATTACATTATTGGCTCAGCTATTGGACCTCATCCTTATCCTGATATGGTAACGCGATTTCAATCTGTAATTTCAGAAGAAATAAAATGGCAGCTCAAAGAAAAAGAAGGTAAAGAAAATCCTAATTATGTTGTGGCTTGTATTGGTGGTGGTAGTAATGCAGCTGGAACGTATTATCATTTTTTAGACGACGAAAACGTCGGTATTATTGCGGTAGAAGCTGCAGGTAAAGGCATTCACTCTGGTGAAAGCGCTGCGACTTCAGCATTGGGTAAAGAAGGTATTATACATGGTTGCAAAACCTTGTTAATGCAAACTGATGATGGCCAAATTACAGAACCCTACTCTATTTCTGCAGGTTTAGATTATCCTGGTGTTGGTCCTTTACATTCGCATTTATACAAATCTGGTCGTGGAGAATTTTATTCTGCAACAGATGATGAAGCTATGCAAGCCGGATTAGAATTAACCAAATTGGAAGGCATTATTCCTGCAATAGAAAGTTCTCATGCTTTGGCTGTTTTTGAGCATAAAACATTTCAATCAGATGATATTGTTGTCATCAGCTTATCTGGTCGTGGTGATAAGGATTTACAGAATTATATTGATTATTTCAAGCTTTAAAAGACGCTAAATGTGAGAAAAGAAACATAAGACTTTAAATAAATGTCTAATATCTATATTCTCATATCTCATTTCTATAAAATTATGAACAGAATAAACCAAAAACTAAACGAAGACAAAAAGCTACTGTCTATATACTTTACAGCAGGCTATCCAAATATTGATGACACGGTTTCTATTATTCAAAATTTAGAGAAAAGCGGTGTTAATATGATTGAAATCGGTCTGCCGTTTAGCGATCCACTTGCTGATGGACCAACCATACAAGCGAGTTCAACCGCTGCACTAAAAAACGGAATGACCACAGAAAAACTATTTGAACAACTTAAGGATATTCGCAAATCGGTTTCAATTCCATTAATCATTATGGGCTATTTTAATCCTGTGTTGCAATATGGTGTGGAAGCTTTTTGTAAAAAATGCCAAGAGATTGGTATTGATGGACTAATTCTTCCGGATTTACCTGCAGATGTTTATGATGAAGACTACAAAACTACCTTTGAAAAATATGGACTTATCAATGTATTTTTAATCACGCCTCAAACTTCAGAAGAACGTATTAGATATATCGATTCCATTTCAAACGGATTCATTTACATGGTGAGTTCGGCAAGTACAACAGGTGCACAATCTGGCTTTGGAGAAGCACAGACTACTTATTTTGAACGTATTTCTAAAATGAATTTAAACAATCCTCAAATTGTTGGGTTTGGTATTTCAAACAACGACACATTTACCCAAGCTACAACTCATACCAAAGGTGCTATTATTGGTAGCGCTTTTATTAAATACATTTCTAAAAATGGTATAAACGAATTGAACAACTTTGTTAACCCTATCCTTGGTAAGAATTAATAATTTTTAACAATTAAAACTTAGATTTTAAGATGCTTTTGAGACACTAAAACTCTATAATTCATTAACTTGAGGTGAACACAAAAAACAAATGAATTATGGGAATTATAGCAGATAAGAGAAAGTTTAAACCAACAAAAGGACAAAGTAATCCAACAAATCCTACTGGTAATGTGAATCAACCAACAAATGAATTTGATATTGATGAAAATACCATTAAGGATCAACAGAAGAAAAAATAAGTATTAAACAATAAAATAAGAAAGCCTGTTCATATATTTGAACAGGCTTTTTTAATATGAAAAAATTAATAAACGACTGGAAACTTGTTATTCTACTATGTTTAACGCTTGGTTTAGCACCATTTTTTCCCGAACCACATATTGTTGGAAAAGTAAGATGGCTTGCAGGAGGTGCTGTTGGTATGACTGCAATGGATTACTTTGATGTATTACTTCATGGATTTCCGTTTGTATTATTGTTGAGATTAATCCTAGTTAAAATTTTTAAATAGCATGAAAAAGGATATTGATGTTTTAACTTTTGGCTTCTTGTATATCCTAATTTTCACACTTATATATGTGGTTAAATATTACGATATCGAGTCCTTTTTATTTTTGTTTATCGTCATTACTGTATATAGTTTCCCATCATTAATTACAGTCTTGATTTTACTATTATTTGAACGACAATTCAAATTCAAAATTCATGAGATACTTTACGTGGTAATTTCAATACTAATATTTTATATTTCATTTGCACTTTGGAATAGCAATGGTTATGATGAAAGAAACATATACCCAAGCCTATCCAAAGAAATTCATATAATTATCTGTTATTCTATTTTATGCCATTTTATATCTTATGGTATTTTAAAGGGAATAAAATATTTAAAAAAGAAAAACAATGCCACTTAACATTGTCCTTATAGAACCTGAGATACCGAACAACACAGGTAATATTGGTCGATTAGCTTTGGCTACAGGATCTCGATTACACTTGGTAAAGCCTTTTGGTTTTGAAATTGATGATAAACGTCTAAAACGCGCTGGACTTGATTATTGGCAACATCTTGAAGTCATTTATCACGAAAGCAAAGAGGAATTCTTTACTAAAAATACAGATAAGAAAATGGCTTTTTTAAGCAGTCATGGTACTAAATCGCATTGGGATATTCAATTTGAAGACGATATGTTTCTTGTTTTTGGTAAAGAATCTGTTGGCTTACCAAAACCTCTAATTGAAGAACGAAAAGAAGACCTTTTCAAAATACCAATGTATAGTGAGAATATTAGAAGTCTTAATCTTGCTAATGCTGTGAGTGTTATTGTTTATGAAGGATTACGGCAACTTCGTTAAAAATATCACAAAATAGACATTCTAATTAAACGCTTTTCAAAATATGAAGTCATAGAGGTGTTCATTAATTAAAACACATAAATTATGATTTCAAAAACATTAAAATTAAGCGTATTAATAATTGCGATTTGTACCGTATCATTTGTAGATGCTCAAGAAAGAAAGCGTAAACACAGACCTAGCCCTGAAGAACTATTCCAAAAATTAGACACTAATGATGATGGAGCATTATCATTAGAAGAATTTAAAGATCAGCGTCAACGAAAGGAGGTTAAAGAAGAAACAATTGGCGAACACTTTAAAGAATTAGACACAAATTCTAATGGTTCATTATCCTTAGAAGAGTTTATTGCAAGAAAAGAGTTAATGAAGCAAAAACGTATTGAAGATCGTTTTTCAGAAATGGATAAAAATGGTAACGGAACTGTAACTATAGAAGAGTACAAAGCTTTTGTTGAAAATCACAAAAAAGAAAGACCACAGCATAAGCGTGGTAAAAATTGATTGATTGATTTGATAGAAAATCCTCTTGCTTAGGCAAGGGGATTTTTTTATAACTACTTAAAAAAACTCAGAATACTGCATCACCCTAAAATCAAAGGTATTAAAATCTGGATTTTTCGCTTTTAGCTGTCTATAAAGTGGCAATCTACTAATGGATATGTTTGCAGCTCCAGAAGCTGAAGTTAGAGAGACGGTTTTTATAGTTCTTTCATTCTCTTCATGAAATCCTGAAACGGGTTCAGGATGACTTAGAGTAAATTTATGAATTCTCGGCACTTCGTTAGTTACCAATTCCAATTTAAGATTGTAATCTTTAAGATGTTTTCGAAAGAAATATTCTGGTCCATTTTTACTATTTCCCCCTGTAAATAAAATGGTTTTAATATTTGAGTGTTGTTTCAAAAAACCAATAATGTCTCTCAATTTCACATTACTCATTCCAAGATCTGAAGCATCAAGTTTTTCGCGCTCACATGAGGCTACAATATCACAAACTCCTATTTTGTTTTTAATCAGAAACTGCTTTCGCTGAGCTATGGCTTCTTCAGAGTTGTCGTACCTAAAATTGAGATTATGAATCTTATCTATAAATAGCCACAATGAATTGTAATAACTACCATAGCAAAAATTAACATCTTGCTCTAATAATTCACCTGTAGAAAATCTTGGAGGTGGTAAAGTGCCTACAATTAATTTTTCGGTATTATCTTTTATAAATGGTGGATATGGATGCTCGTGAAGAAACACTATCTCGTAAACACCAGCTCTTTATCAGAAGATAATTCTTCACTAAAACCATAGTTTTCATAATTAAAACCTTTGACATCCTCTAGCGTTTTAGCATCTGTATCTGTGATGTACCTTGTCATTAATCCACGTGCTAACTTTGCAAAAATGGCTATGGTCTTATACTTCCCATCTTTAAATTCTTTAAAGTTAACATCTATAACTGGTACTTTTAAAGCTTTGGCATCTATGGCTTTGAAGTATTCATTACTCGCAAGATTTAAAAATAATTCATCATCTACTAGTTCATCATTTAAAGCTTGAGTGACTTTTCTCTTCCAGAATTCGTAAAGGTTTTTGTTTTTACCAACTGGCATTTTGGTACCCATTTCCAATCGGTAAGGTTGAATTAAATCTAAAGGTTTTAAAATTCCATATAAACCAGAAATTATACGAACCGTATCTTGAACTTTATCCAACTTCTTGGTGTCAATAGTATAGGCATCAAGTCCTCTGTACACATCACCATTAAAAGCGTAAATAGCTTGTCTGGCATTGTCCTTAGTAAATGGTAACTCCCACTCTTGATTACGCTCGTAATTCAGCTGTCCTAAATTATCTGAGATGTGCATTAACTTAGATAAACTCTTTGCTGATTTCTTTTTCAGCAACTTATTTAAGCGTTCTGCTTCTGCTAAAAAGCAACCTTCTGTAGTTTTAGTGGTTGGTAATTTGCTTTCAAAATCTAATGACTTCGCTGGTGACAATACAAGTTTCATAGTTCATTTTTTATTCAATTCAAATTTACGAACTTGAAAGTATTTCTAAAAAGCTAGTCTAAAAATAATCGCAATAGTACTATTAATTATCTTGATGCTTGGCATAGCCTCTCCACTTCTCTATACATTGTTGCATATCTTCTGGAATTTCTGTAGAAAAGCTTAACCACTTTCCAGTTGTTGGGTGTTCAAAGCCCAAAGTTTTAGCGTGTAGTGCTTGTCTTGGCAATACCTTAAATGCATTTTCCACAAACTGCTTATACTTGGTAAAGGTTGTGCCTTTCAAGATTTTTTCACCACCATAACGCTCGTCGTTAAAAAGCGTATGACCAATGTGCTTCATGTGCACACGGATTTGGTGTGTGCGACCTGTTTCGAGCTTACAACTCACTAAAGTGACATAACCTAAGCGTTCTAAAACTTTGTAATGAGTTACTGCTGGTTTGCCTTTATAGGCTTCATCACCTTCATAAACAGTATTCTGTAATCTGTTTTTAGGATGGCGACCTATATTACCTTCAACCGTCCCTCCTTCTTCTTCAATATTTCCCCAAACTATAGCCACATACTCGCGTTCACTGGTTTTTTCAGCAAACTGGTTAGACAAATGCGCCATAGCTTGTTCGGTTTTAGCAACAACCAAAAGTCCACTCGTATCTTTATCAATACGATGTACCAAACCAGGACGATTACTCGAATTGTTCGGTAAGTTTTCAAAATGATAGATTAGTCCATTGATTAAAGTCCCTGAATAGTTACCATGACCAGGATGCACCACCATACCTGCTGGTTTGTTTACCACAAGTAAATCATCGTCTTCATAAACAATATCGATTGGAATATCCTCTGCAACTAATAAGTACTCGTGCGGTGGATGCTCAAATTTTACAGTAATATGATCGTTGGGTTTTACCTTGTAATTAGATTTTACAGGAGTACCGTTCACAAAAATAGACCCGTCTTTTGCGGCTTGTTGAATTTTGTTTCGCGTTGCATTTTCAACAAAATTCATTAAATATTTATCAATACGAAGAGGTTGCTGTCCTTTCTCTACCTTAAAAGCGTAATGCTCATAAAGTTCATCTTCCTCCTCAGACATATCTACAATATCTGCCATACTATTTAACGATTTCCGTTTCCTAAAACTACATCTATTTTAGATGTTAGCGGTAACATTGTTCCTGGCTCAAGAGTTTTGCCTTTATGTTTTAGCCCTAATACAACGTCTTTACCAATGTTATCGATATAGGTAATTTCGCCAATTTTAAATTCTAAGGCTTCCAATTGTGGTCTAGCTTGTCTAAAAGTACGTTTTAGGACATTCGGCACTTCAACCTTACGGTAACCCGAAGGGTTGAGTATCAAATAGATTTTTCTATTTTCCTTTACCTGAGCACCTGCTAATGGATTCTGCTCAATAACTGAATGTTTAGGATAATTAGGGTTGTAATTTGCTGAATCTTGAAGCTTAAAATCTAATTCTAAATCACTCAACTCCATTTTAGCAGTTTCTAAAGATTTACCCTTTAAGTCTGGCACAGTTACAAACTCTCCATGATTAGTAGTAACATTTAACCATTTTAAAATCAAGAATGCTAGTACAACAATAGCGACAATAGCTAGTGCTAATTGTTTAAAAAACACTTTACTGGTTAAAAACTTAACTAAACTCATAAGCGAATGATTGGTTGACAAATCTAAATAAATAATCTAACGTTATAAAATTAATATACGTATGCTTTGTTTCATTTAGATTATTGAAAATAAATGATACTTTTACATTACCACTTGTTCAACATATATTACCTAGTTTTTAGGATTTAAAAATGAAGAAAAACATTGCTATAATTATGGGAGGCTACTCTAGCGAATATAAGATTTCGCTTAAAAGTGGCTCTGTTGTTTTTGAAACATTAGATCGCAATCACTACACACCTTACGCTATCCATATTTTTAAAGAAAAATGGGTTTATGTAAATGAAAATGACGAAGAGTTTCCTGTAGATAAAAATGATTTTTCAATTACTCTCAATTCAGAAAAAACAACATTTGACTGTGTGTTTAATGCTATTCATGGATCACCTGGTGAAGATGGTTTTATGCAAGCCTATTTTAAACTTTTAAATATCCCACAAACCAGTTGTAACATGTACCAAGCCGCTTTAACCTTTAATAAGCGCGATTTACTATCAACATTAAAACCATATGCTATTAAAACAGCTGAAAGCTATTTTCTTAATCTTGGTGATAAGATTAATGAAGAAGCTATAGTCGCTAAAGTGGGCTTACCATGTTTTGTAAAAGCCAATAAAGCTGGTAGTAGTTTTGGAATTTCTAAAGTGTATAAAAAAGAAGATTTAAAAACTGCCATTGAGACGTCTTTTAAAGAAGATAACGAAATAATTATTGAACAGTTTTTAGATGGCACCGAAGTTTCGGTTGGTGTCATTTCTTACAAAGGTGAAACTACTGTTTTACCAATTACAGAAATTGTATCAGAAAATGACTTTTTTGATTACCAAGCTAAATACGAAGGAAAATCTCAAGAAATTACACCTGCTAGAATATCTGATGATTACAAAACAAAAGTTGAGTCTGTAGCCAAAAAAATATATGAAGTTTTGGGCATGACAGGTTTTTCTCGAAGTGAGTTTATTTTTAAAAACGATGAACCTCATCTTCTTGAAGTAAATACTGTACCTGGTCTTACAAAAGAAAGCATTTTACCTCAACAAGCTGCTGCCGCAGGTATAAGTATGCAAGATTTGTTTAGCAATGCTATTGAGGAAGCAATGAAGAATTAATAGTTATCTTTGAAGTCATAAAGAAGTTTACTGAAATGAGACGCGCACTTTTTCCTGGATCATTTGATCCTATTACTAATGGACATTACGACATCATTAAACGTGGTGTAAAGCTTTTTGATGAAGTTATTGTTGCCATTGGTGTAAATTCTGAAAAAAAATATATGTTCTCTTTAGAAGAACGTAAACATTTTATTGAAGAAGCTTTTAAGGACGAACCTAAAGTAAAAGTAGTAACTTACGAAGGGTTAACTATAGACTTTTGCAAAGAAATTGATGCTGAATTTATTTTGAGAGGATTGCGTAATCCTGCTGATTTTGAGTTTGAAAAAGCGATAGCGCATACTAACAGAAAACTTTCAAAAATTGAAACTGTATTTCTACTAACAGCCTCGAGAACATCATATATTTCGTCTTCGATTGTCCGCGATGTTATAAGAAATAATGGCGATTATACAGTTTTAGTCCCTGAAAGTGTTAGAGTAACTTCTAAATAATATTATTTCGTTTAGCTTTCTGTACAGCTTCTAACTTATTATGAACTTGTAGTTTGCGATATATATTTTCAATATGTTTTCTTATAGTTCCTGTTGAAAGTATAAGGTTTTCCGCAACAGCATTGTAACTCAAGCCTTTACTTAATTGTTCTAAAACGTCTACTTCTCTACTCGTTAATTTAAGTTCCTCTTTTTCCTGCTTATCCTCTACAAATGGATTACGAAGTAACTTCAAGGTTTTTAGAGCTATCGAAGGATTCATAGCTGCGCCACCATTGAGGGTTTCTAAAATACCTGAATGTAAATCTCCTGCGTTTATTTCCTTAAGCAAATAGCCATCTGCACCAGCTTTGATAGCATTAAAAATGTTTTCATCATTATCAAAAACGGTAAGCATTATAATCTTAATCTGTGGATACTTTTGTTTTACCTGTTCAGTGGCCTCAATACCATTCATCACAGGCATTTCAATATCCATTAAAATCAAATCAATACTATTATTCTCTTCTAATTTTTCAAGAACGTCTTTGCCATTCATAGCGGTAAACCTCACTTCTAAATCCTCAAAAAAAGAAAGTTTCTCTTCTACTGTTTTTATAAGAAAAGTATTATCATCTACTATAGCTATTCTTGTTATCATGTGCTTCTTAATTAGATTTTAAATATCCTCAATATAATTATTAAAAACTATACGTATTTTATCGTATTTATATTTTAATCTCTATAACTGTACCTTTATCAATCTCTGATTGAATTCTTAGCTGACCTTTTATATCATCTGCACGTTTCTTCATATTATTAAGTCCATTACCACGATTTATGGTATTTTCATCAAATCCTTTCCCATCATCTTTTATGCTAATAATCATTGTATCATCTTGCTTAGAAATATCAACATTTATTATAGATGCTTCTGCATATTTTACAGCGTTATTTATAGCTTCTTGTATTATTCTGTAAATGTTCATACCCTTAACAGATGAAAAAGCCAAATCACTATCTAAAGACGAATCAACCTGAAAATTAAACTTTATGTTTTGGGCAGCGAGATTTGCTTGATCTATGAAATTTGAAATACGTATTTGTAAATCTTCAAACGTGATTTTATCCTTATTCATGGCCCAAATCGTATCTCTTAACTCATGAATAGTTGTTGATGTAAACTCGCTGATTCCTTTAATTTTATTTCCTAATTTTTCTGGTATCTTAAAACCATACTTTAAGTTGTCTAATGACGAAATAATAAAAGTAAGTTGCGCACCTATATTATCATGTAGATCTCTACTTATTCTAAGGCGCTGCTCTTGTAATTTACTTTGAGTTTCAATCTTTAGTAATGCATCTTTTAATTGATTTTCTTTTTTGAGTTGTCGGTTTTTAAGTTTTTGCTGATTGTAAAATAAATACCCTAAAAGCCCTAAGACTACTGCAAGTGCTCCCAAACCTAAGATGTAAATATTCTTTTTACTAAGATCTAATTCTTTTTCTGCAAGGTCTGCTCGCTGAGATAGAATTTCTTTTTCTTTTTTTTCAGTATCAAACTTTACTCTTAATGTGGCCAATTCTTCTAAAACTTCTTGCCCTTCTAGACTATCTTTTAGTTTTAAATACTGTTCTAAGTAGTGTAATGCAGAATCTGTTTTATGAGTTTTTTTATATATATCTGATAATTGATAGTAATTATATGAAAGTAACCGTCCGTATTTTTTCTTAGAGGCATAATACATTGAGTTCTTAAAATTATCTAAAGCTTTACTAAGCTTATTTTGTTGTTTTAAAACCTCTGCTATCTGAACATAACTTTCACCTAAACCGATGGAGTCATTAATTTTTTTTCTGAGATCTAATGCTTTTGTAAAATAAACAAGAGCTTCGTTTAGATTTCCTTCTTCTACGTATGTATTTGCTAAGTTAGCATAGCTATATGGTATTCCTAAACTATCTTTTAATGCTTCTTTAATAACCAATCCCTTTTTAACATAATACTTAGCACTATCGTATTTCTTTTCCATTAGCTTTAAAATACTATAGTTATTGTAGATATCCTGAACCTTAGATTTAATACTATCTGTTTTAGCTAACTGAATTGCTTTTTGCATTAAAGAATTAGCCATACTTAAGTCTCTTCGACGTGAAGAATAACCTAGTTCTCCATAAGCCTTTGCCGCTAAAGCATTTTCTCCAATAGTTTCATATATTTTTATAGCTTCTAATTGACTTTCGAAATTGGCTTTGTAATTCCCTATATAATAATAATTAACACCTAAATTTAGATAAGCATCAGCAGCCCCTTTCTGATAACCAATTGCCCTGGCACTTAGTATTGTAACTTCTAACAAACGTTTTAAAGAATCTTGACTAATACTTACGCCTTGTACTTTAATAGCATTGATACTATCTATTTTTTCTCTAGAAAAACTTACAAAATCAGTATTGTCTAATAGCACATAACTGGTATCTTTTTTAACTTCTAAAAGAAGACTATCAACTAGTTTGGTATTTGATTGGGAGTAGCTAAAAAGTGTAAAACTTAAAAAGATGAGTAAATAAAATCTCATATGGTCTAAAAAATAATTAATATGGACTTAAGATATGAATTTCAAAAAAACCTTTTCTATACAGTAATTTTTATCTCTGTTCCTGATTCTTTTCTTGAATTAATTTGAATTTCTCCTCCAATATTTTCAATACGCTTTTCCATATTGGTAAGACCATTTCCTCTTTTAACAGAGGCTAAATTGAAACCCTTTCCATTATCAGAAATTTTAAATACCAAGTTTGCAACTTCTTTAGATACTTCTACTTTAATCCACGATGCCTCTGCATATTTTAGACTATTGTGTATTGCTTCTTGTATCACACGATGAATATTCATACCCTCAACCGAAGTGAAGGTTTTACTTGTATCTACAATATTGTCTACAGTAAATGAAAATTTAATGTTAGAATCGTACAAGTGCGCTTTATCTATATAATTTGAAATTCTGGTCTGCAAGTCTTCAAAAGTAATTTCACTTTTATTCATTGCCCAGATGGTATCTCTTAATTCATAAATAGTACCAGAAGTAAAGTCGCTAATAGTTTCTAGTTTATGATTTAGCTTTTTATCTTTAATATCAAAGCCATACTTTAAATTATCAATAGATGAAATAATGAAGGTTAATTGTGCTCCAATATTATCATGCAAATCTCTACTAATTCTTAAACGTTGTTCTTGCAACTTGTTTTGCGTTTCTATTTTAATTAAGGCATCCTTAAGATCGTTTTCTTTTTTTAATTGATTATTTTTTAGCTTTTGTTGGTTGTAAAAAAGAAAACCTATTAAGCCCAATATTAAGGTTAAAAATGCTAATCCATATAGTTGATAGTTTCGTTTCTGTATTACCAAATCTTGTTCGGCAATTTCAGCACGTTGTATTAGAATTTCTTTTTCCTTTTTCTCTGTTTCATACTTCACCTCTAAATCCGCTATCTTTTGAGCATTTTTTTCAGAGAAAATAGAATCTTTTAACTTTATGTAAGTTTGTTTTTGTTTTCTGGCTTGTTCATAGTTTCCGAGCATATAATTACTCTCTGCTACTGTTAAATATAAATCTGCAGAAACCAATTCTATTTCTGGATATTTTTTAACTAAACTAAAACCTTCATCTGCATAATGCTTGGCTATTTTAGGTAAATTCTTCTCATTATAAAGTGTTGCTATATTGTTGTATGTAGATAGCATTCCGCGCTCGTCACCATTGTAATTTTCTTTCTTTTTTAATGCCTCTAAATACGTCTCTAATGCTAATTCTTTATTGCCCTTGTCATAGTACGCATTTGCCAAATTATCTAGGATTTTATAATACTCTATTCTGTTATCTAGTTTTTTGGCTATGGTTAGTCCTTTCTTATATGATATGATAGCTTCATCTATTCTACCTAAATCTTTCAAGTTTATACCAATATTATTATGCGATGCTATTTGCTCATTCTCAAGGTTATACTTTTCTCTGACCTTTAATGCTTTTTTATGATATTCAAGAGCTTTGCCGTTAAGATTCATTTCTTGGTATATGAGTCCAATATTATTCAATGACGTAGACGTGGATTTTTCACTTTTTTGAGCTTCATCCATTTTTAAAGATTGAAAAAAATAGTCTAATGCTTCATTATAATTTCCTCGATTCCAATTAAACATTCCAAGATTATTAATACACATGGATTCAATGTTCTTAAACCCAAAATCTCTACTCATCTTTAATGCTTTTTCAAAATAATATGCTGCGGAATCTGATTTTCCGGTTATGTCCATGTATATCCCATGAGTATTTACTAACTCTGTTAATCCAAAATTAAAATTGGCAGTCTTAGCCGATTTTTTTCCTTCTTCAAGTACCATAAGCGCTTTGTCAGTGTCATTAAAAATGTAGCCAAAGGCAATCTTATTGTACATCCTTATTTTTACGGAATCATTCTCTGTACTTCGCGCAACAGTAAGTAAACTATCTAAATTTTGGGAATAAGCAGATATACTTAGAAAAACACTCAAAGAAATGAGTAGGTTTTTCTTCATATTATTTAAAGAAAAAAGCATCAGAGATATGCTACTTGCTGTAAATAGTATAACTGATGCTTTCTTGAGAAAATTGATTAATAGCATTTCTAATATAAAAATTTTTACCTGTAAGCTAAGTTTTATTCGATTAAGGTACAATTTAAGAAGATTAAGCGTAACTACGATTGGTTACGCTTAATCAAAAACAAATCTCAACAATGAAATTTATTTTTTAAGATCATAAGCATATATGGTCTTGTCGTTTGGTTTGTAATATAAATAACCTCCAAACTCATCTACTTTATATGCTGGTTTCTTGTCCTTAAGTACAATTTCTTTTTCTACTGCACCTGTGTCTTTATTTAGTTTTACCAAACCAACACCATCATCTAACTTGGTTAATATAAATTGTGCATCTTGTGTTGCAGCAGTAGCTTTAAAACGTTTAGCCATTTCGTTAAACGATGCTGTACCAATTGCTGAAAACATATCTGCAGTACGCTGCATCTCTGCACCATAGCTATTATACTGACCCAAATAGTTTTTATTTGCACCTGCTTTAAAAGAGGCATCTGCTGCAATAGCAGTGGAAGTAACAGCTACAGCACCAGCCAATATAGCACCAAAAGCACTTTTTCCTGGAGCTCTGTAATACTCATGCCACTTCGTTTTTCCATCCCAATCTAAGACCATCATATTTTGATCAGAAGTTAGTAATACCCCTCCTTCCCTCACTTCAATTCGTGTTGGGTCTTCTTTACCATCAAAATTAGCTTCAGCTAATAATTCTGAAGTTCCTGATTCTGCATCAATGCTAAATAGTTTTTCATCTGCAGCAATTAGATATCTATTATTCTTTTCATCAAAATCTGAACTTACAGTATTTGCTCTTTTAAATTTTAGAGGTTTTGACCAAACTTGTTCACCAGTTTCCAAATTAACAATGTTAGCATCTTCCGAAGTAATGTAAATTAACCCTTGTGGTGTCTGTGCCATGGTTAAAATATTCTCACCCGTCTTTAGTGGTTTTTTAAATAAGGTTTGTCCATCATAGGAAATCTTATTGATACCACCCTCTTGTATTCCAAAGAGAATACCATCTTCCATTATGTAGAAGTGCTGAACATATCCTTTTGTTTTTGGGGCCTTTTCCCACAAATCATCTCCTGTTGAAGCACTTAAAAGAGTTATTTTAGATTCAGCTTTTGCTGCTGCTAATTTTGCTAATCCCTTTTTACCAGAGTCTGCCACATCACTTACTACAGCTAAGCCTTGAGGAAGGATTTCAAAATTTGAAACTCCTCCTTTTACCTTTTTTTCATCTGGCCATAACGGTTGTCCGTTTGCTCCAATTTTATAGATTTTTGTATTTTTTTGATTGGTTGTAGCTGCAAAAGCATAAATATCCTTCTCATCTTCACTTGCAACCATCCATCCGATGTTTTTAATTTCATTTTCCCAAATCACATCACCAGAATCCATATTTACCTTCAGCAATCCTTTGGTTGTTGGAATAATAACACCATCTGATAATACTAAAGGAATTCCCATGGCTTGTCTAGAGCCTTTAAAAGTGTAAAAACTAACCTGTTCCCCAGTTCCTAAGTCATAAATTGCCACAGCCTGAGCGTACTTCTCTTTTGCTCTTCGTTGCCCACTAACTATCAATTTATTTGCTGGCATTAAGACTTCAGACATCCCTATAGCTTTCCAACCATTTTTTTCAGTACTGAATAACAATTCTCCAGACATATAATCAATGACAGCGCTTTTTGTCTGTAAACCGCCAAATCCTGTTTGCCCAACAACCACATACGGTGATAATGGCACAAATTTCAGTTCCTCTGGTTTAACTTTCCCATAATCCGTAAAATTAAACAATACTCCATCCTGACCTGGCTTTATACCTACCAAGCCGTCATTAGTTGCCACAACCACAGTTCCCCCTTGGGTAATAGTCATGTCATTAATTTTAGCTCCTAAATCATAGCTAAAATCTGGTGTTTCTTGAGCAAACAATGATGTTGCACTCATTAAGAGCGCAAACATCATTACTTTATTGATTGAAGTTAATAGCGTTTTCATAGTCAATCAATTATTGTACTTGCTTATTTAAGTTAAATGACCCTTCTGTAATTGTTTTTACAGACTGATCACCATTCAAATTTTTGCAAGTAAACTCAAATGTCCCTATCAATTTATCATCTGTTTCTTCTGAAATACTTAAAGAACCTACCATAGAGTTGTCATATGGTGCTTGCCAAATTTCTGTAGTTGAATTTTGAGGGTTATTAAGATCTACATCTGTTTCTGTGTAAGAAGCAACATTTACATTATTAATATTAGAGCCATCCAAATCGTATGTTCCTACTCCACTGTAACCCCAAACTGTAAACGAAAACGCATTTCCATCACTATTAGAAGCTATAATAATTAGATTTTGCCCATTGTTTGCAATTGTTGCAGAAGAAGATATCTCCCAAGATTCGTAACTAGTACCATCTACTTTTGCAACTAAAGTTCCTGATGGAGCGTTACCACCACCACCACCTCCATCATCATCACTGCTACATGAGGTAAATGTCACTAATGATAAGGTCATTACTAATAACATAAAGTTTTTTAAAGTTCTCATTGTTGATTTAATTTATTGGTTAATACAGAAGCAAATCTCAACAATAAGAGGATTGTAAACCATACGATGAATTACGTATATTTTTTTCAAAATACTGATTTTAAGATATTTAGTTATTATAAATAAGACTACACAACCTAATATTTGAGGATGTTCATGTAACAAAACTCAGAAATCTACTACCTATAATTAACCAAAAATGTTAGTTATGTTTTATCAGTTCTCATATTGGTTATTAAAAATGAAACTTTCTCAACCTTCTGAGAAAGCTATTATCTATTGGACTGATACAAACTCTGTTAATAAGCTAGAATATGCGCTAAGTCATGGTAATTATAAAACAAGACAGCTTGCTGCTGAAGCATTAGGTTTAGTAGGTCGACCATCTTCTATTCCTGTATTATTAATTGCTATTGATGATAAAATTAAAAACGTGTCCATCGCAGCACTAAATACATTAGAGCATTTACAAGACAGTGATGAATTGATTAAATCAATTATAAAAAAGAGATTTAATTGGGTTAAAGAGATTCGTGATAAAGAAGAAAAACAAAAGAATAAAAAAGCTAAAAAGCATAACATTTACCGTTGGGAACGTGCAAGCAAAAAGTCTTTTGAAATAGTAAAAGAAAGATTGAAACGACCTATTCGGTAATATTAGTCGAATTTAACTTGAGGAAGTTCTTTCTGAATCTGCGCTATCTCTTCTTGAAGATTGGCAAGAAATTCTTGATGTGCTTCAGAATTTGGGTTAAATGGACGATGCGCTTTCTTAGTTTGAATACTAGCTATCTTTTCTGAGATTTCTACAGCATCTTCCGCTAACCAAACGGTTTTAAACGTTTCCCAAATATAGTCTATAGCCAAATCATTTGGGTGAATCATATCTTGATTGTAATACCTATAATCTCTCAATTCGTCCATCATAATTTCATACGATGGAAAGTAAAACAGTTGCTTTCTTGGTTCTACAACCTGATGAATTGCTGACAATAAATGGGCTTTACTTCTATTGTTTTCTACAAAACCATCTTTGAGATGCCTTACTGGAGATACCGTAAAAATGAAATTTACTTTAGGATTTACACTTCGTACCAATGCTATTATAGATTCTAATGAAGCAACAATATCTTCAACAGACAATAATTCTTTTAGAAACTGTTTTTGCGGTATTTTATGGCAATTAGCAACAATTTTATCAGTTACAATATGTCTATAAACCCAAGCTGTACCAAGTGTAATAATTATATGCGACACAGACTTAATCTGATGTAATGTTTCACTTAATTGAGCGTTTAAACGCTCAAGTAATTGTGATTTAGAAAGCGCATTTAATTTAGAATGTGCATCGAAACAGCTATAAATCTCATTCTGACTTACGATCTCTTCTTCACTGTAGAAATCTTCATTTATACTTCTAGTGATTAAATTTTCTATAGCTACAGGATGAAATAAAATACTGAATGGATTTACGTCTGATTGAAACTTATGATACTCAAACTTACTACCAATATTCTCAGAAAAACATGATCCCAACAACATCAATTTAGACGAGTAATCTATTTGATGATGTGGTTGTTTTTGTAGTTTTATGTTGGTTTGTAGCTTCATTATCAATTTAACAGGTCATCTAGCATATTGTTGAGTAGTGTATTCCAATCTTCTTTTCTCTTTTCTTCATCAATTGCTAAATGATTTAATACCAGTTCTATTTTATGTTTCAACAACTCATACTTCAACTTCGCAGTTTTTAAATCATCATGAAAATCTGTATGAAACATTACACCATATATACCTATAGTTATAGTATAAGGTGCATTATAGCAGTTCTCCTCAAGACTTACTCTTGCTCCATTTAAATGTTCCTCATCAAATAAAATCGTTCCTCCTTCGGAACCCTTTGAGTCTATTGTTTTTCCATTATCAAAAGGAACCCAACTCATTTTAATTAATGTAGTCTTTAGCTACTTCTAAAGCCTCCTCAATACCTGCTGGATTTTTACCTCCTGCAGTTGCAAAGAAAGGCTGGCCTCCGCCTCCACCTTGAATGTGCTTACCTAATTCTCTAACAATCTGACCAGCGTTTAAGTCTTTTTCAGCAACTAGATTTTTAGAAATATAACAAGACAATAATGCCTTACCGTTATTATCTGCACCAAATAAAGCAAAAAGATTATCAACCTCACCTCCTAGCTCAAAACACAAATCTTTAATTCCTGAAGCATCTAAATCTACTTTTTTGGCAATGAAATTTACACCATTAAGCTCAGTGATTTCGTTTTTAAGATCGCCTTTTAAGTTCTTAGCTTTATCCTTTAATAGTTGTTCTATCTGCTTTTTTAAACTCGCATTTTCGTCTTGTAAATTTTGAAGTGCTTTTACAGGCTCTTGTGCATTGTTTAATAAATCCTTCATTTCAAAATACGCTCTGTTATTTTCAAAATAAAAGTCTTTAACAGCATCATAAGTTATCGCTTCTATACGACGAATTCCGGCTGCAACTGCACCTTCAGATACAATTTTAAAATGCCAAATATCTCCTGTATTCTTCACATGCGTACCACCACAAAGTTCTATGGATTGTCCGAATCTTATAGTACGCACCGTATCTCCATATTTTTCACCAAATAAAGCCATAGCTCCATCAGAAATCGCCTTATCCATTGGTACATTTCTTTGCTCCTCTAATGCTAATTTTCCGTCGATACGTGCATTAACAAAGTTTTCTACGTCTCTTAATTCTTCAACTGTTAGTTTAGAAAAATGAGAAAAATCGAAACGTAAATATTTAGAGTGTACTGCAGACCCTTTTTGCTCAACATGCGTTCCTAACACTTCACGTAATGCTTGGTGCAATAGGTGTGTTGCTGTGTGGTTACACTCGGTTCTAAAACGTTGTTTTTGATCTACAACAGCTTTAAACGTATCGTTAAGATTGTCAGGTAAATTTTTAGCAAAGTGAATAATGACGTTATTCTCTTTCTTAGTATCTACAATATAAACAGTATCACCATGATTATCTTGTAAATACCCTTTATCACCAACTTGTCCACCACCTTCGGCATAGAATGGAGTGAGATTAAATACCAACTGATACATGTCTCCTTCTTTTTTTGAAGTGACTTTTCTGTAGCGTGTAATTTTTACGTTTGCTTCAAGAGCGTCGTAACCGATAAATTCTTGCTCAGCATCATCAACTAAAATCGTCCAATCTTCAGTAGAAGTTTCACTTGCTTTACGCGAACGATTTTTTTGAATTTGAAGCTGTTCTTCAAATCCTTTTTCGTCTAATTTTAAATTCTTTTCAGATAGAATTAAAGCCGTTAAATCAATAGGAAAACCATAAGTATCGTACAATTCAAATGCCTTTTCGCCCGAAACAGTATCTCCTTTTGTTTCCTCAACAATACCATTTAACAAAATAAGACCTTGCTCTAATGTTCTTAAGAAAGACGCTTCTTCTTCCTTAATTACGTTCTCAATCAATTGTTTTTGGGCTTTAATTTCAGGAAACGCAGTTCCCATTTTTTTGCTCAACACATCTACCAAACGGTAAATAAATGGTTCCTTTTTATCTAAAAATGTAAAGCCATATCGCACAGCTCTACGTAAAATTCGACGTATAACGTAACCTGCACCTGTGTTACTTGGCAACTGACCATCTGCTATAGAAAACGCTACAGCTCTTACGTGGTCTGAAATAACTCTAATTGCTACATCTATTTTTTCATCTTTACCATAATCCTTGTTGGTAATGGTTTCAATCTCACGAATTATTGGTGTAAACACATCTGTATCATAATTAGATTGCACACCTTGAAGCACCATACACAAACGCTCAAAGCCCATACCTGTATCGATATGCTTATTTGGCAATACCTCTAGAGTTCCATTGGCTTTACGGTTGTATTGCATAAATACCAAGTTCCAGATTTCTACAACCTGTGGATGATCCATGTTTACTAAAGACTTACCATCAACTTTTGCTTTTTCTTCGGCATTACGAATATCTACGTGGATTTCACTGCATGGTCCACAAGGCCCTTGGTCTCCCATTTCCCAAAAATTGTCCTTCTTATTTCCCATAAGAATTCGATCTTCAGAAATGTATTGTTTCCAAATATCATAAGCCTCTTGGTCCATTTTTAGGTTATCACCATCATCACTACCTTCAAAAACAGTAACATATAAAATATCTTTATCTATACCATAAACTTCAGTAAGTAACTCCCAAGCCCAAGCAATGGCTTCCTTTTTAAAGTAGTCTCCAAAACTCCAGTTACCAAGCATTTCAAAAAGCGTATGGTGATACGTATCGTAACCCACTTCTTCTAAGTCATTATGTTTTCCAGAAACTCTTAAACATTTTTGTGTATCTGTGATTCTGTTACTTTTTGGTTCACTATTACCAAGAAAAAACTCCTTAAAAGGTGCCATACCAGAATTAACAAACATTAAGGTAGGATCATTTTTTAAGACCATTGGTGCAGAAGGTACTACGAGATGTTCCTTACTTTCAAAGAATTTTAAAAACTTAGTACGAATATCTTGAGACGTCATATACAGAAATTATAGCTTGTTTAGTTTTAATTACCACATTTACAAAACAATTTATATCTTTGGTCGTTACGCTAATAAAAGACACCTGTTTTGTAGTCATATTAGGTGCAAAAATAGTATAAATTAGAACATGGCTAAGGTAAAATATTATTATGACGCTGAGACGCTTTCGTATCGTAAGATAAAGCGTAAAAAAGCAACAACATTTAAGTACGCTTTTGTCTTTTTACTTGCCGCAGCACTTTTTGCCTTATTGTTTAATTTTATTTCTAACCAGTATATAGATTCACCTAAAGAGCGCCAGCAAGCTAGAGAATTACAAAATATGCAATTGCAATACGAATTATTGAACAAACGTATGGACGATGCCATTGCTGCTTTAGAAAATGTTGAAGAACGTGATAATGCGATTTACAGGTTATATTTTGAAGCCAACCCAATTCCCGAAGAGCAACGACGTGCTGGTTTTGGTGGTGTAAACCGCTATAAAAAGTTTGAAGGCTACGATAACTCACAACTCATTGCAGAAAGTAATAAACGACTAGACATACTTGAAAAAGCTATTGTTGTTCAATCTAAATCATTGGATGAGATTGCTAAATTAGCTGAAGACAAAGAGAAATTTTTAGAAGCTATACCTGCAATACAACCTGTAAGAAACGAAAATCTTACTCGTATGGCATCTGGTTATGGTTACAGAACAGATCCATTTACAAAAGTGCGTAAATTTCATTTTGGTATGGATTTTACAGCTCCAAGAGGCACACCTATCTATGCTACAGGGAATGGTATTGTAAAACGTGCAGATAATAGTTCCTCTGGTTATGGTAAACACATTCGTATAGACCATGGTTATGGCTATGTATCCTTGTACGCACACTTATATAAATATAATGTTCGCGTTAATCAACGTGTAAAGCGAGGAGACATAATTGGCTACGTAGGTAGTACAGGGCGCTCAGAAGCACCACACTTACATTACGAAGTATTTAAAGATGAAGAGCGTATTAACCCAATAAATTTCTACTATGGCAACTTATCTGCTACAGAGTTTAATGAGTTACTAAGAAAAGCATCATTAGAAAACCAATCCCTAGATTAACATGTATATAGATCTTCCAGAAAAACGCTATTACGGTATTGGTGAAGTTGCAAAGGCTTTTAAGGTGAATGCATCTTTAATTCGATTTTGGGAAAAGGAATTTGACATTATTAAGCCTAAAAAAAATGCCAAGGGTAACAGGAAATTTACTCCAGAGGACATTAAGAATCTTAAATTTATTTACCATCTTGTAAAAGAAAGAGGGTTTACACTTGAAGGTGCCAAAACTCACCTAAAAGAAGAACGTAAACAATCGCTCGAAAAATTTGAAATCATTGAAAAGCTGGAAAGTATAAAAGCACAGCTTATTAAAATAAAAACACAACTTTAAAACTTATCAATTATGAAAAAATGGTTAGTACCTGTTATTGTTATAGCAATAATTGGATTTGGTATCTATCAGTGGGCTGTAGGCATTAATAACAAATCTGTAGAATTAGAAGCAGATGCAAAAACAGCTTGGTCTAATGTAGAAAGCACATATCAAAGAAGAAATGACCTTTACAGCACAGTTATTAAAACTGTACAAGGCGCAGCTGATTTTGAAAGAAAAACATTAAATGAAGTTATAGAAGCTAGATCTAAAGCAACTTCAGTTAATCTTAATGTTGAGGATTTAACACCTGAAAATCTAGAAAAATTTCAACAAGCTCAAAGTCAATTAAGTGGTTCATTTAGCCGATTAATAGCCTCTTTTGAACGCTACCCAGACTTAAAAGCTTCTCAACAATTTAGAGATTTTCAAGCGCAACAGGAAGGTACAGAAAATAGGATTAACATTGCGAGAGATCGTTATAATGAAGCTGTAAATAAATATGATATTTACACTACAAAATTCCCAAATAAACTACTTGCTAGTATGTTTGGTTTCAAAGAAATGGCAAGATATAAAGCTGACCCAGGAAGTGAAAAAGTTCCTGATGTAGATTTCAACTTTTAAAACAACGTCATTATGCCACAAATTGAAGATTTCCTGACAGCTCAAGAAGAACAGGAAATCATTGAAGCCATTCGTATTGCAGAACTTGAAACTTCTGGTGAAATCCGTGTACACATAGAACAAAAATGCAACATGGATGTCTACGAACATGCTCTGGAAGTTTTTCATTATCTTAAAATGGATAATACCAAGGAGCAAAATGGTGTGCTTATTTATGTGGCAGTAGATAATAAGGCTTTTGTAATCTATGGTGACAAAGGCATTAATGATATTGTTGGCTCTGACTTCTGGAATTCTACTCGAGATAAAATAGCATCTCAATTTCAAAAAGGCAAGTTCAAACAAGGCCTTATTGATGGTATTAAGGAAGCTGGTAATGTGCTCGCTCAACACTTTCCTTGGGAACATGGAGACCAAAACGAGTTGGATAATTCTATTTCTAAAGGCTAATGTACAGACTAAAAAACAAATCATTTAAAGTTGTAATAACTGTACTATCTTTTGTGTGGATATCTCTTGGGTATTCTCAATTTAAAATTCCACCAAAACCTAAAGATGCCAAGCAACATTTTGTTTACGATTATTCTAATTTATTAACTAAACAAGATAGTTCAGCCCTAAATGTAAAACTGAGAAGGTATGCAGATACTACTTCAACACAGATTGTTGTAGCTATCATTAATTCTACTGAAGGGGAATATATAAATTATCTTGGTGCGCAATGGGGAGAAAAATGGGGAATTGGACAAGAAAAGGAAGATAATGGTGTACTTATTTTATTAGCAAAAAATGATAGAAAAATAGCCATAAACACAGGTAAAGGTGTAGAACACTTGCTTACAGATGCATTAAGCAAACGCATAATTGATAGAGAAATCATACCATATTTTAAACGTAATGATTATAATGGAGGACTTAACAGAGGTGTAGATGCTATCTTTGAAGTTATGCAAGGTGAATACAAGGGGAGCCGAAAAAATAATGCAGTGCGCTTTCCATTTGAAATTATTATTGTTCTACTTGTCTTTTTTATCATTTTCATCATAGCCATTTCTAAAACACGTGGAGGTGGACGCGGTGGCAACAAAGGCAACAGAAAAGATAACGATGCCAAAAGCATTCTTGAAGCGATTATATTAAGTAATATGGGGCGCGGAAGTTACTCAAGAGGCTCATCTTCTGGAGGTGGGATTTTTGGTGGTTCTTCATCTGGTGGAAGCTTTGGTGGTGGAGGCTTTGGTGGAGGCTTCGGAGGTGGAAGCTTTGGTGGCGGAGGTGCCTCAGGTGGTTGGTAATACAAATTAATAGTATTTCTTTTAATTTATGCTTCAGACTTTTAGCAATAGGGTCTTTATTCTATGTTTTGTTTCTCTATTCTTATTGAGTTGCATAGAAACTAAATCTAGTATTGGCTTTGATATTCCAAAAAATACCAGCCAAAGTGTTGTTTATGATACCGCTGAATTATTTTCTAAAACAGAACGAGATTCATTAGCGTATAAAATAATTCTATTCGAACAGCAAACCACGCATCAAACTGCTATTCTTACCATTGATTCTATTCCAAAACACATGGATATTATGGAATTTGGTAAAGAAGTTGCAAATTCTTGGGGAATTGGCACCAAGGAAAAAGATAATGGATTGCTCATTACAATTTCTAAATACGATAGAAAAATTGCCATAAATACTGGCATAGGCACCGAAAAAACAATATCAGATTATGAAAGTAAAATCATAATTGATAGTGTTATGGTTCCTCAATTTGGAAAAACCCAATATTACAAAGGAGTTGATAAAGCTTTAGATACTATTTTTGCTCTTTGGGATTAACTAGAACATAAAGAAATCTTCATCTCCTGTTTCACCTTTAGAGCCTAAGCTATTAAATTTATAACTAAAGCCTAACATAAAGTATTGACGTAAAACTGTACTTTGATAATCTTGTATATAATCTTGTGTAGCTGTACGCCTTGCATTTGTATTTTGATTCAGTAAATCGTAGACTTTTACGGATATCAGCCCTTTATCCTTTAATATACTATAACTTAAAGTAGAGTTCCAGAACCAAGCACTTTTCTGAAAGCCTTCAGCTACATTTGGGTTGTAACTAAATCTGATATCATTTTCCCATTCAAACTTTTTAGGTAAAAAGGTAGCTGTTCTCAATCCTGCATTATGACGTGTAAAGTTTCGGTCTTCAAATGCTTCAATATCATAAGCGTTGTTTGAAATATTAATTTCGTAATATGGCTTTATTTCCATTACCTTATCCCAAATGAAATCTATTCCTAATCTTGGAGTTATTGTATTTACTGTACTCGCATATTGCACATCATTATTAAAGTTGATGTTCTTACTTCTATCGAAGCGCGTTCTTAAATTAAGCTTTATGGATTTTAAAGTATCTAACTTTACTTCTTTACTGTACGTACCAGAAACACCAAAACTATAGTTACCATCTACATTCTCATAGGTTGTTGTTCTTACTAAAGTTTCAGGATCTACAACCGTTCTAGAAACTACTTGGTTGTTGGTAAAACTTGAATTAAAGTTAGCGTAAAATCCTGTTCGCTTTTGCCAATCGAAAGCATTATAACCTGCATAAAAGCTATGTCTCCTAGATGGCTCTAAGTTCGGATTACCTACAATGACACTTAATGGGTTTGACACATCTGTAAATGCTTGTAGTTGACGTAGTCCAGGTGGATTGTTACTTAACCAGTAGCTTGCATAAACAGATGCTTTAGGACTAAATCTATAATTGATTCTATAATTTGCTTCTAAATTTTTGAATTTTCGTTCTACATTAAATTGAGAACGCAATAGGTCATTATTTTCTAAGGTGCGGATATTATAGCCTATGTTTAATCTTGTATAAAACTTTTCACCATTATAAGTTAGACCAAACCTAGGTATGCTTCTAGAATCTGTATATTCAAAATCCGTGCTTAAATCTGTATTAAAATCATCAAAACCTTGCGAAGCGTCATTATAATCAAAAGTACTTTGTCTATTATTCTCCTTGTCTCTAGAATATTCGTATTCAAAATTTAGAAAAAACTTTTTTGCTATTATTGGTAATCTATAAGTTAATTCTGTAGAAATACCATAACTATCATTAACTCCATCTGTAAACTGATCTCTTTCAATGGTCTCTGGTTCTGTTCCAAAAATTTCAGCAACCGAATTTAAATAGTCATCACTTTCTTGCTTATTAACCTCTGTCTCTACCTCTGCCTTTATAAAAGCTCCTTTACTTCCAAATCGTTTTGTTGCAGATATATAAGTAGAGAACTCTCTTGCATAACTCTCTACATCAGAGTTTACAGCAGATTGATTGGTAAGTACCAAATCTTCATCTAAAGTTTCGTCATTACTGTTATAAAATGTTCTGGTTTTTGAATAGCCAAATGAAGGTTCTATACTTAATTGAAATGTTGAATCTGTTTCAATCTCAAATTCTAAATTTGCAGAATGGCTGTCTGTATCATTATTTGAAGTTGAACGCGAATTTGTAAAAAATCTCGAATCTGCTAAGATAGTTTCACGTTCAGAAATAGTTTCATTTTCTGAATTACTAGATGAATTAAAATAATCAGCCGAAATATCTACAGTTTCTCCAATTACATCGGCATAATTTAAACCTGTACTTCTAGAAGTTGTAATACCTTGGCCTCCGCCAAAAGAGCGACCGTCAAACCTAAAAGAACCATTGCTATCTATATATATACTACTAGCATTTCCAAACATTTTAGAAAGTTCACCAAAACTAAAACCTGGTGAATTGATATTATTTCCACCTGCCAACACACTAATGCGCCTATCATTATCAAAAAAGTTGACCATACCAGCGTATTCATAACGCTCGTCGGTACCAGCACCAGCAGCAACTCTACCAAAAACACCCTTATTATTTTCTTCTTTTATCGTTAGGTTAATAGTTTTGTTTTCTTTGTCACCAGCTTCTCCTGTAAAAGCTTCGGACTTGGTTTTGGAATCAACCACCTGAATTTTTTCAATAATATCTTTAGTAAGATTTTTTGTTGTTATAGTTGGATCGTCACCAAAAAATGGCTTGCCGTTTACTAAAATTTTATTTACCTCTTTACCGTTTACAGTTATTTTACCTTCTTCATCTACTTCTACACCTGGTAACTGTTTAAGCAAATCTTCTACTGTGGCATCCTTTTTAGTTTTAAAAGACTTTACATTAAACTCTAAGGTATCTTTTTTTATGGTAATAGGTGCGGTAGATGTTATAAGCACTTCTTTTAGCTGATTATCTAACTGCATGGAAATAGTCTTTAAATCTATTGCTCCTTTTGTTACATCTATTTCCTTTTTATAGACACCATAACCAACATAAGATGCGTAGAAGTTAAGACGCTCATCAAAGGTTTTTCCTTCAATTTTAAAGAATCCGTTTTTGTCTGAAATTGTATAAGAAACAACACTACTATCCTTTAGTCGCTCTAAGTAAACTGTTGCAGATTCTATAGGTAAATTAGAATCTTCTGCGATAAGTGTTCCTGTAATTTCGAAAGTTTTTTCCTGAGAAAATGTAAAACATGCAAAGAGTAATGCAAAAACTAAATTTAGTTTTTTCATAGAGATTGATTGATGGTTAATGAAATAGCTAAAGCTTTAACGCAAGAAAACAATAAATCGTATGAATTTTCTTAAAAGAAAGATAAAATTTAATTAACGCTTCAATGCAAAGTGCCCTTTATAAGTCCTTCCATCAGCCAATTCAGCTTCAAACCAATAATCATCAGACGGTAAAGCTTTACCCTTATAACTACCATCCCATTGCGAATTTGACGCGTTTAAAACTGTAATAATTTTCCCAAATCTATTAAATATTCTTACCGATGCAGTTACAGGAAATTGAGAAGAAAATCCACTTATCTGCCAGGTATCGTTTATGGTATCTCCGTTGGGTGTAAAGAATTTGGGAAATCCTAAGACCGATATATCTTCTGAAACAATACCACAATCTACTTTTATATCTTTGATGTAAACCGTATGCACACCTGATACCACATCTTCAAAAGTATTAGACTCTTGGTAAGGTCCATTTTCATCATTTAAAGCATAAAGATATTCTCCATCACCTGATGTTAGGATTGTAATAGTATTATACTCAGAGGCATCCGACACCTCTATAGTTTCTACTACTGCAGTACTAGATGGTAAAACTGTTATGGTTCTTTGATTGGTACAACCGTTAGGTCTTGTTACTTCTACGGTATAAGCTCCTGGCTCATTAATATCTATATTAATTGTTGTCTCACCAGTAGACCAATTGTAATAATAATTGTTAGGCACGTCATTAATAATACCACCATATAATGAAATGGTCTGCGGGAATGTATTCAAACAATAATAAACCGTTTCATCTTCCATCAGTTCAGGAAGCGGTATAACATTCAATTCAACTTCAACTATACTATGACAATTACCTCCTTGTTGAACACGAGCATAAACCACTTGATAATATGGTTGACTATTATTATAGTTAGTATTTAACGGATTTTGAAGTAATAGAGCATTATTATAAGTTTCATAAAACCCCTCAACCTGTTTATCAAATCCTTCGTTTGCATAAATAGCTATTTCTGCTACCATAAGATCAAACGTTACTAAACCTGTTTCATCTAAGTTATCACACTCTTCTATACTAACCGATTGAGACAACTCTGTATTAACAACCAAAAGTACTTCTGCCTGATTACTACATTGTGTTACCGTATTGGTCACCAATGCAAAAACTGTTTGGTTATTGGTTGTGTTAATATAACTCTGACTATCTATTTGATTTAAAAAATCTGCATCAGAATAGTAGGCAACCTCTATATTAGACAAATCACCATCTACAACAGTATCGTTATACTCACTTAGATTAAAATTTGTAGAACCGTCTATAACCTCATCTTCGCACTGAATTATAGTAATGTCATTGGTCTCTGGTACTGCGTTAACATAAACGGTTACAGGATAACGCTGTGTATTACCAACACATGCTGGCACTACTGGTAATATCCAATATGTTGTAGTTTCGGTTAAAGAAACATCATACGTTGTACCAGAATGCACAGGCACTGCAGCTGTCTCTGAAGTATACCAATCTGCATTATTGGTAGAAGATTCTACTGCTATAGTTACCTGCTCTACGCCACAAACTGTTATATCTTCAGATAAAATTCTAGGTGTAATGATGGTACTATTAGCCGAAAGATTTATTTCTGGTTCGTTAGGTAAACCACCAAATTCCACAATATATCCTTGTGGATGATAAGCTCCTCCTGGATTTGTATCTCCTGTAACAGCTAAGTCATTCCAAGACCCAAGTATACCAATACTTGGTGAAGTTATATGTGCATAATCTTCGTCTCCTGCATTATTCGGTTCGCCAGAATTCCAAAATGAAAATTCCCCATTTACTGGATTTCCATTAGCAGTGCCCTGCCAAAAAACAGTACCTGCTTCAGGACCAGTTTCCCACTTCCATGTTCCTTCTGTTTCAGCATCAGATGCACCAATCCATCCTGTACCAGAGGTTTGTTCTCCTGATAACTGCGCTTCTTCCTCTGATGTTATTGTAGCTAAGTATCCTGTTAATCCGTAATAATTTTGATTTTCTGCGGCATCTCTTGCCTGTGTCCAAGTTATACCAGAACTAGAGACGTAAAAATAATAATGCCCTGTACTTGGTAAATAATTAGCATTTCCTAAGTTGATAGAAAATTGTTTGTCTTCTGAAAAATTGATTTGCGTAGTCTGAAAAAGCACATCTTCAATTGCAGATTCAAATTCTGCAAACGTTGCTGGTCCAAATAATTCAAGTTGCCCTTGAGCTGCATTCCAAGTTGAAGATATATTTGGATGTACACCACTTAAAACTAATGTATCTTCACCTAACTCATAACCCTCCGCTATTTGAACAAACACTTGTTGTAAGGTCGTATCTTCTGGGTTTGGATCTGTAATAGATACAGATGTTACAATATTCATTGGTGTATCTGAACAATAATACTGTTCACCTGTTACACTTATTTCTGGTGGAGCATCTTGTGCAAATAGCTTGCTTGACAGCAATAATGCACTAAATAAAAATATCTTTTGGATTTTCATAGCGAATAAAAGTACTATTTTTTTCGCATGTAAACACTTACAGGTACTCCATTAAAATCAAAGTGATCTCTAAGTTGATTTTCTAAAAAACGTCTATAAGGATCTTTAACATATTGCGGTAAATTACAGAAAAATGCAAACTGTGGTTGCGGAGTTGGCAACTGCATTATGTACTTTATCTTCACATATTTTCCTTTGTATGCTGGCGGAGGATTATTTTCTATAATTGGTAAAAGCGTTTCGTTTAGTACACTTGTTTTAATACGCTTCGTACGGTTTTTATAAACTTCAACTGCCGTTTCAATCGCTTTAAATATTCGTTGTTTATTTAATACCGAAATAAATACAATTGGCACGTCTGTAAAAGGTGCTATTTCTTTTCTGATGTACTTCTCAAATTCTTTGGCTGTTTTGTTATCTTTTTCAACCAAATCCCATTTATTTACCAGAATTACAACCCCTTTTCTGTTACGCTCAGCTAACCAAAAAATGTTCTGAACCTGACCATCAAATCCTCTTGTTGCATCTAAAACTAACAAACATACATCACAATGCTCTATAGCTCTTATGCTTCGCATTACTGAGTAAAACTCTAAATCCTCTTTAACTTTAGATTTACGACGAATACCTGCGGTATCTACAAGATTAAATTCAAATCCAAAACGATTATACTTCGTATCTATAGAATCTCTTGTGGTACCAGCAATATCTGTTACGATGTAGCGATCTTCACCAATTAATGCATTTATAAATGATGATTTACCAGCATTAGGACGACCAACTACTGCAAATCTAGGCAGTTGCTCTTCTTCTACTTCTTCTTTTTCAGGTAAGGCTTCTACAACAGCATCTAATAAATCTCCTGTTCCACTACCATTAATACTTGCAATGGTATAATACTCACCTAAACCAAGCGAATAAAATTCAACAGCATCTTCACCTCGCTTATTGTTATCTACTTTATTTACAACAAGGAAAACCGGTTTTTCAACTTTTCTCAAAAGTTTTGCCACATCCTCATCCATACCAGTAACACCTGTTTCTACATCTACCATAAAGATGATGGCATCTGCTTCGTCTATTGCCAGTTCTACCTGCTTATCTATTTCGGCTTCAAAAATATCATCACTACCAACGACATAACCACCAGTATCAATGAGTGAAAACTCTCTACCATTCCAATCAGTTTTACCATAATGACGATCTCTGGTTACACCACTAACGGCATCAACTATAGCTTCACGCCTTTTTATTAAACGATTAAAAAACGTTGATTTACCAACATTTGGTCTTCCTACTATTGCAACAATGTTTCCCATAAATTATAATTTAATCTGCATTACATATCCTGTAAGCGGTAGCAAAGGTAGGGTTTAATTTTAGATTAACGATTTATGTATTTGGAATTTAAGTTTTGAGTTTCATTAAGAAAATATGTAAATTGAAATTAATATTATTTGCAATGGAGCTTTCTAACGAAATTATTTTAAGACCACGATTTAAATTCAATGTCAATCAAGACAATGAAAGTTTGCTTTCACTATTTGAAACTGAAGGTAAAAACCAGTCAGAATTTATAGTAACTCGTGTCGATGACCATGTATTTATAAAGATACCAAAAGTCAATCAGCATTTTTGGTCACCGCAATTGCATCTTGAAATCAATGAGGATTACGACAATAAGCAGCTTAGCACCATTTATGGTCTATTTGGACCTAATCCAACAGTATGGACCATGTTTATGTTCTTTCACTTTGCTGTTGCAGGTTTCTTTATTGGCTTTGGGATTTGGGCGTATGTTAATTGGTCTCTGGGAAATAATTTTGCCATTCAACTTTTTGTCACCTTACTCATGGTAGTTGTATGGTTTGCTCTCTATTTTAGTGGGAGGCTCGGCAAAAAAGCAGGAATGGACCAGATGCATCAGCTACACCACTTTATGCGAGACACCTTACGTAGTAAAGATATACATGCAATCGAATAATTTACTTTTGATTATAACCAAAACGTCTTAGCTGATTTTGGTTGCTTCTCCAATTTTTATTCACCTTAACATACAATTCTAAGTGAATTTGTTTTCCAAAAAACTTTTCTAAATCTTTTCTAGCTTCTACTCCAACACGCTTTAAGGCAGAACCCTTGTGACCTATAATGATTCCTTTTTGTGTATCGCGCTCTACCATAATTACAGAACGGATTCTTATAATATTTTCCTCTTCAAAAAACTCTTCGGTATCAACCTCTACAGAATATGGGATTTCCTTTTTATAGTGAAGCAATATTTTTTCTCTAATAGCTTCATTAACAAAAAATCGCTCTGGCTTATCGGTTAATTGATCTTTTGGATAAAATGGTGGAGACTCTGGTAACAACTCAATAATTCTCTGAAATACATTTTTAACATTAAATCCGTTTAACGCAGAAATTGGATAGAACTCGGCATTTGGCACTTTATTTTGCCATAATTCAGCTTGCTCTTCTAATTGCTCTTGGTTTGAGTTATCTATTTTATTCAGTAGTAATAATACTGGGATCTTAGAATTGGTAATCTTCTTAAAAAAGGCTTCATCCTTAAGTTCCTTCTCGCCTATTTCTACCATGTAAATAAGTACATCAGCATCTTCAAAAGCAGATTTTACAAAATCCATCATTGAGGATTGCAGCTCATAAGCAGGTTTTATAATTCCTGGTGTATCACTTAACACCATTTGAAAGTCTTCACCATTAACAATTCCCAAAATTCGGTGTCTTGTCGTTTGTGCTTTTGAGGTTATAATAGATAGCTTTTCACCAACAAAGGCGTTCATTAAGGTCGATTTACCAACGTTGGGATTACCAATAATATTTACAAAACCAGCTTTATGCATGTATCAAAGTTTTGGCAAAGTTACAACCTTTAACTTTATTAGTTTTAGAATTGATGACTACATTTCTTCACATGACAAAAATCACCATTTATCTAAATCCAAAGGTCTAAATTTGAATTTGTATTAATTCATATCAAAAAAAATGACTGATCTTCAGATTGCCAAAAAAGTAAAACTAAAGCCTATAACCGAAATTGCTGAGAAGTTTGGTATTGATCCAAATAATATTGAAATGTACGGTAATGATAAAGCTAAGCTTCCTTTGTCTTGCATTAACAGAAATAAAGCCAAGAAAAGTAATCTGATACTGGTTTCTGCAATCTCACCTACTCCTGCTGGCGAAGGAAAAACAACTATTTCCATAGGGTTATCTGAAGCCCTCAACCAATTAAACAAAAAAACAACTGTTGTTTTAAGAGAACCTTCTTTGGGTCCTGTGTTTGGTATAAAAGGTGGTGCAACAGGTGGTGGTTATTCGCAAGTTTTACCTTTAGAAGATATTAACTTGCATTTTACAGGAGATTTTTCTGCTATTGAAAAAGCTCATAACCTACTTGCTGCGGTTATAGATAATAACATACAAAGTAAAACTAATTCTCTTGGCTTAGACCCAAGAACCATAACTTGGAAACGTGTTATAGACATGAATGACAGAGCGCTACGACGCATTATTGTTGGTCTTGGAGGTACATCTTCTGGTATACCAAGAGAAACAGGATTTGACATTACAGCCGCTTCTGAGATTATGGCAATTTTATGTATTTCAAAAGATCTTAGTGACCTCAAGAAGCGACTAGGAAATATCTTTATCGGTTACACATTTTCGAAACAGCCTATATATGCTAGAGACTTAAAAGTCGCTGGAGCTATGGCCACACTTTTAAAACATGCTATAAAACCCAATTTAGTACAAACCATTGAAGGTAATCCAGCTATAATTCATGGCGGACCATTTGCAAATATTGCTCAAGGTACCAACTCCGTTATAGGTACTTTAATGGGAATGTCTTTTTCTGATTATACAGTAACTGAAGCTGGTTTTGGCTTTGATTTAGGAGCTGAGAAGTTTTTTGATATTAAATGCCAAAGTGCCAAAATATCTCCAAAAGCAGTAGTATTAACCACAACAATACGTGCCCTTAAGTATCATGGAGGTGCCGATTTAAAAACTTTAAATGAACCAAATGTTGAGGCACTGAGACAAGGCCTTCCTAATTTGGAAAAACATCTTGAAAATATTAAGCAATTTGGAGTGACTCCTATCATAGCTATCAATAAATTTAAATCTGATACCAAAGAAGAAATTCAACTGATAAAAGATTTAGCTAAGATTAAAAATATCAGAGTTGCCGTAGCTGATGTTTGGGCCAAAGGTGGTAAAGGCGCCTTAAAACTTGCCGAACATGTCATTGAAGTTGCAGAATCTAGTCAGGCGAAATTTAAACCGCTTTACGATTGGAATATGGATATTGAAACAAAAATTGAAACCATTGCCCAAAAAATATATGGCGCAGAACATGTAGATTACAATACCAATGCAAAACGTCAACTAACCAGAATAAAGGAACTTGGTTTAGAAAACTTACCTGTTTGTATCGCTAAAACTCAAAAATCATTATCCGATAACCCTAAATTACTGGGCAGACCAAAAGATTTTATAATTACTGTTCGTGAGATAGAAATTGCATCTGGAGCTGGTTTTTTAATTCCTATTACTGGCGAAATAATGCGTATGCCTGGTTTACCAACGCATCCAGCATCTGAAGGTATTGACATTAGCGACAGTGGTGAAATTAGTGGTTTGTTTTAAATAAAAACTTACGATCTAGGCTTATTAATTCCTCTGTCGTACATTACAATACTACCTGCTACAGAGACATTAAGGCTTAGTTGCGATTTGAATTTCACCAAAAAATGACTCTTTTCTATGGCTTGATTAGAGAGTCCATGGTCTTCGGCTCCGAGAAGATAAACACATCGTCTTGGATGATGAAATGTTTCTAAATCTACCGCTTCGTCTGTTAACTCTACACCAACTAAACGCGCACCTTTAGGTAAATTATTAAAAAACTCATCAAAAGTTTCATAATGAAAATAAGGCATCGATTTTACAGCATTATGTGTATCGCAGGCTTGTTTTGCATACCGATTACCAATGGTAAAAATAAAACTGGCACCTAAGTTTTGTGCTGATCTCCATAGTACACCAAGATTCTCTGGGGTTTTACCATTTTGTATACCTATACCAAAAAATTCGTTTACAAAATTGTCTGTCATAGTTGCAAAAATAAGACATACTGACAAAATGTAAGTTCATATTGAAATGGCATTTTTTTTGATTTTTTGGAGGCAGATGTCTAATTTAAAATTGTAAAAAATGAAAAAAGTAATGCTCTTTTTATTTGTAGCAATTTTAGCTACAAGTTGTAATGCTCAAGACACTGAGAATTCTTCTAAAAATTCTTCAGATTTAGAAAGTCAAAAAGATAGCCTTCTAAAACCTAAAGGTACATGGAAAGTAAATAAAGTAGTTGACGAAAACGGTAATATAATCCGTTACGATTCTATTTACAGCTGGTCGTCTTCTGGAAATATAAAAGGTATGGAGAGCGATAGCATTCTTAACCAAATGCACTCTATGATGCAAAAGCGTTTTTCTATGCTACAGTCTCCAAGACTAAATGGATTCTCAGAACGAGATTCAATTATGAAACAATTCTTTTCTGATGATTTCCTTAAAGATGATTTCTTCTCTAATGGAATGCCTTCTGGATTTCAAAACATGGATGATATAATGAAGCAAATGGAAGCTATGCGACAAAACTTTTTTAGCAATAGCCACAGATATATTATCCCACCAGAAAAGACAGAACCTAAAGAAAAGAAAACAAATTTTATCGAAAAGAAACAGGTGTAATAACTTCTATGGTTTAATAATTAAAACATTAGATTATGAAAAATAAGCCTATAAAAGTCAAGTTAATCAATCAAGAGGGAAACGTCTACCATATAAAATTCCCTAATCTCGAAGTACCAGTTAAGGTAAACAAACATCTTTACCGTAAGATGTTATATAGTCCAGATTATCAATTCTGGTCTACTAATGCCAATGTAAGGCAATCTTTTTCTGCTTAGCCTCATATAGAGTTGAAACAATAAAAAATGATTGCTCACTTACAAGCAATCATTTTTTATTTCACTAAACTTAAACTACTGTTTATTAATTTTTTAGCTGACAAATATCATGGGAAAATTTGAATCTTAGTTATAACTTTAGATACAAAGAATCACAAAACCTGTTGATTATGTTATCTATCTTATTGCCTACCGATTTTTCAGAGAATTCTAAAAATGCTATTACCTATGCTTTAGAATTATATAAAAATGAAGACTGTAAATTTTACTTTTTGCACTGCTATCCTCCTGTCATCTTTTCTTATGAATATCAAATAGAGAAAGGACTTATTGGAAAGGATATTCACAAAATTCTTCAAGAAGAATCTAAAGAGCGACTTTATGAGTTTGCACTTTCTTTAATGCGGAAACATGGCATGGAACAAGAGTTCGAGGTTGAAGTCGTAAAAGGGTTTTTACCAGATCGTATTTCGAGAGCAGTGTCTGATAACAATATAGATCTCATTGTCATGGGAACAAAAGGTGAAACAGACTCTGACAGAATAATTTTTGGTAGCAATACTACACAAATTATAAACAAACGTTGCTGTCCTGTTATTACTGTACCAGATGATTATAAGTTTGCTGGTTTAGAGAATATATTATTCCCTTCAGATTTAAATCTGGCGTTTAAACACAAGCATTTTCAACCAATCCTAAAAATATTAGAATTACACAAAAGCAATATTAAAGTTCTGCATATAACAATGCAAGAACTCACATCCTTACAAAAAATTCATAAAGAGTTTATAAAGGAAACATTTACGGATTACAAAACAACATACGATATTTTAGAAGAGAAAAACATTGCAGATGTGGTCTATGATTATCAACAAGAGCATAAATCTGAATTACTTGTGATGATTAACAACAAACATTCCTTTTTTGAAAACCTGTTCTTTAAACCAACAATATCAAAAATTGCAATGCATTTACAGACACCTTTTATGGTGATTCCTGCGTAAAAATTAGATATTATAACTGAAGTAAAATTAAAGTCATGAAAATTCTTGTTTACAGCACCAGAGATTTTGAAAAAGCGTATTTAGAGCAATCTAATAACAATAAGCACAGTCTTACATTTACGAAAGAAACCTTATCATCATCAACAGCTATTAACGCTGTAGGTTACGATGCAGTTTCTATTTTTTCTGCAGATGAAGCTTGCTTTTTAACCATAGAAAAACTTCACGGTTTTGGTGTTAAGTATATTAGCTTACGATCTGTGGGATACGATAATGTAAACATTAAGGCTGCTAAACGAGAAGGCATTAAAGTTGCTAACGTACCAGCATATTCTCCCAATGCTATTGCAGAACATGCAGTAACACTTCTTTTGGCTTTAAACCGAAAACTTATCGAAGCCAATAATAACATTAAACGTTTCAATTTTGATTTAAATCACCTCATCGGTTTCGACCTTAATGGTAAAACCGTAGGTATTATTGGAACTGGAAAGATTGGCTCTGTTATGGCTAAAATTATGCATGGATTTGGATGTAAATTATTAGGTAATGACATTGAAGAAGACCACCTATTGACAGAACGCTACGGCTTACAATATGTTTCTCTGGAGAATTTATGTGAGCAGTCAGATATCATCTCACTTCATGTACCACTAAATAGCGACACACACCACATGGTTAACGAAGACTTATTTGATATAATGAAGGAAAATGTATATCTCATCAATACAGCACGTGGTGCTATAGTAAATACAGATGACCTAATTAAAGCTTTAGATCATAAAAAAATTGCAGCTTATGGCATGGATGTTTATGAGAATGAAAAAGGCATTTATTTTAAAGATTTATCTCATGACATTCCTGATGACGATGCTCTAATAAAGCTAATAGCCATGCCAAATGTATTGGTTACTGGCCACCAAGCATTTTTAACCAATGAAGCCCTAACCAATATTGCTGAAACTACCATTTACAATCTAGATTGTTGGGAAAACAACATAGTAAACAACAATGAATTAACAGGATAGTACATTTTGTATTAACGAAAATTCAACATCCTATGGAACAAACTACTTCCATAAACAAACAGTTAAAATCCTTTTTCACAGAAATTGGAGACCTCTCATATTTCACCATTAGATATTTTAAAGAAGTTTTTAATACGCCTTTTGAGTTTAAAGAACTGCTTCGCCAATGCTATAATATGGGAAATCGATCACTGCTTTTAGTTGGCATTACAGGATTTATAATTGGCTTGGTATTAACGCTTCAAACCAGACCAACTTTAATGGAATTTGGTGCAGTTTCATGGATGCCATCAATGGTTGGCATATCTATCGTCAGAGAAATTGGTCCAATTATTACGGCTTTGGTTTGTGCAGGTCGTATTGGCTCTGGTATTGGTGCAGAATTAGGCTCTATGCGAGTTACAGAGCAGATTGATGCCATGGAAGTCTCTGGCACAAATCCTTTTAAATTTTTAGTAGTTACGAGAGTTTCGGCAGTAACTTTAATGCTGCCGTTACTTGTAATCTTTGGTGATGCCTTGGCGTTATTTGGTTCTTTTCTGGTAGAAAATGTAAAAGGTAATGTGTCTTTTACGCTTTTCTTTAATCAGGTTTTTAACTCTTTAGAATTTGGCGACATTATTCCTGCGACTATCAAAACATTCTTTTTTGGTTTAGCTATAGGCATTGTAGGATGTTATAAAGGTTATTACAGCACAAAAGGAACTGCTGGTGTTGGGAAAGCCGCAAACTCTGCTGTTGTATTTACATCACTTTTACTATTTATAATAGACTTTATAGCTGTTTTTGTTGCTGATATTTTTTATGACTTATGAATGAAAACACAGACATATCAAAAAGAGACGTTGTTCTAAAAATCAAAGACCTGCACAAAAGCTTTGGTAATAATCATGTATTAAATGGTTTTAATCTAGAGTTACACCAAGGTGAAAATCTTGTTATCATGGGAAAATCTGGTTCTGGAAAATCTGTGATGATAAAGTGTCTCGTCGGTCTTATGGAAGCTGATAGTGGTACAATCTCAGTAATGAAAAACGACATTACAAAACTAGATAGAGAAGCGCTTGATATTTTAAGAGCTGATATCGGATTCCTATTCCAAGGTAGTGCATTATATGACTCTATGAGTGTTCGTGAAAACTTAGAGTTCCCGTTACGTCGTCATTCAAAAAAATTTAAAAAAGATACAGATACCGAAAGTATGATTATTGAAGCATTAGAAAATGTAGGTTTGGCCAGTGCCATAGATTTAATGCCATCTGAATTATCTGGTGGTATGAAGCGACGTGTAGCATTAGCAAGAACGCTAATTCTTCAACCAAAAATCATTCTATACGACGAGCCAACAAGTGGATTAGACCCTATTACAGCCAAAGAAATTATTATCTTAATGCAAAGTATTCAGAAAAAATATAACACTTCAGCACTCATTATAACACACGATGTGGATTGTGCAAGAGTTATTTCCGATAGGATGATTTTACTCATTGATGGTATAGACTATGCTGAAGGCACTTACAAAGAGCTTTCAGCATCAGAAGACCCAAAAATTAAAGCATTTTTTAAACAAGAATTATGAAAGCCCATAATGGGCATTTGAGAGGTAATGAATACAGCTAAAGAAAGAAATAAATTACAGAATCACAGGTTCTCGAAAATTTGAAACACATGAAAAAAACAGCATCACAAAAAACCAAGCTTGGCATATTTGTTATTATTAGTACCATCTTATTTGTGGTAGCCGTTTATATGATTGGTCAAGGTAAAGATTTGTTCAAAAAGACCTTTACTATTAGCGCCTATTTTCAGAATGTAAATGGTTTACAAAATGGCAACAATGTTAGATATGCAGGTATTGATATTGGTACAGTAAAATCTATTAACATGGTTAACGATTCAACCATTAAAGTAGATATGAATATAGAGGAAAAAATTATACAACATATTAAAAAAGACGCCATAGCCACAATAGGTTCGGATGGATTGGTGGGTAATATGATTGTAAATATTGTTCCTGGAAAAGGCACAGCATCTATTATTGAAAACGGTGATATTATTGAGTCCTTCAGCAAAATAGGTGCCGATGATATTCTTAGCACACTGAGTGTCGGCTCAGAAAATGCAGCCTTGTTAACTGTTGATTTACTAAAAATTACAACCGAGATGCTCGAAGGTGAAGGCACTATTGGGTTGTTACTAAACGACACCATAATGGCACAAGACCTTAAACAATCGGTCTACAATCTTAAAACAGCAAGTAAAGGAGCAACAAAGGCCATAAATGAATTAACGGATATTATTTCTTCAATAAAAACTAATGACGATTCTGTTTTGGGCATGGTATTGAATGATTCAATTTCAGGAAAACAACTAAAAAGTATTGTAAATAATCTTGAAACGTCTAGTAATGAAATCAATTCAATTTTAGACAACATAAATACCGTTGTAAATGACTTGAACTCTAGCGAAGGTGCCTATAACTATATTACAAAAGACACTGCTCTGGTCAATGATTTAAAATCGACCATAAAAAACATTAATGAAGGCACCGAAAAGTTTAATGAAAACATGGAAGCTTTGAAGCATAACTTTTTAACACGTGGTTATTTTAGAAAATTAGAACGCGAAGAAAAGAAAGCTGCCAAAGCCAAAAGCAATTAGGAATAAACATTTAAAATAAAAGCTGAGCAACTATGTCGCTCAGCTTTTTAAGTTCAGTTTTTACTGTAGAAACAACTAATTGGCAATAACCTCTTTATTTCTACTTTCAGCAAATTTTTCAATTAAATCTGGTACTTTTTCAAATGCAGCTGCAAGACCATGAGCTTTACCAGCTTCAATAAAAGAGATTTCATTTTCTCGAGTAACTAAAAATCCTAAAGGTTCAATTCCTACACCTGCTCCTGCACCTATACCTTCGCCTTTTTTACCCTTATTTTCAGAACCTTCTCCTCCACCTGAGCCAAATCCCATGCCTACTTTTATTACAGGTACACACTTAAATTCTCCCAGTTGAAACTCTTTACCAATTACAGTGTCTGCATTAGCTTCCGTTTTCATAAAATCTGTCACTTGTCCTAATAATTCTTCTAAATGTAGTTCCATAATATTAATATTTTAAATGTTGAAAAATGATTTTATAATGCGTATTGGTCTATTCTCAACAGCCAATACTAATGTGTTTTGACCTTTATAGTTAACATGGAATCCTCCAAATTGATAGTTTAAAAAAGAAAATACTGGGTACAATTTTGAGTTTGCAATACAATCTCCCGTATCTATGTTCATGTAAAACTGTTTCACCTTGAAGGATTTTATTATTCTTATTACAGTTCTAAAACTTAATTTCTTTGTTTTTTTATCAACCTTTATTGCTTTTGATGTTTCAGATTTCTTTTCTTTTTTGGCTTTTAGCGGATGGATATAAAACTTTAAAAAGAACAGTTTTAATCTTATTATAAAAATCTCTTTATCATCTTTAATTACATCTGCTCTTGCAAGACCTTTTAACTGAACATAATATTGCTCATTATTTGTATCTATAACCAAAATCATTGGCATTAGTAACAAGTAAATGATTAATGATAAAAACAACAATATGATAATAGTTAACAACATGTTTTAAGTTTTATCCAAAGGAAAGCAAACTATAAATATAGCACAATGATATTCATCAACTTAGGTGATTTTTTATACACTTTAACAAATTAAAATGAGTTAGAAATTTGACTCTATTTAGACTTCATATTAAAACTATTCTTTTAGCTTCTTAAACTCTAGACTCAACTTTACCATAAAGTTTAATTCAGATTTATTGATTTTAGCAAAAGCATAGGCAATATCATTCCCTGTCTTAAGAATGAGCTTTTGTAATTCCTCTGTAAATAATTTAGGATTTTGATGTAGAAATTCAATAAACCAAGAAAAGCTGTTTTCTGCTGAAGCATTGTCTTTTTGTAATGTATTGAACTGATTTTTTATGACATCTTGTTCAACTACCGTAAGATGAGGCCATCGCTTTTTTAGGCTTTCAGACAACTTTACATATTCTTCAAAAGACAAGTTATTATCTGCCTTAGAAATAGCATAAAACACATATCCTAAATATATTAAAAAGTCCTTATTCATTTTGATTAAAATTACCACATACAAAAGATATTTAAATCCTAAGAAATAAAGAATGATATTGGTCAATATCATAGAATATTTGCATCTAATTTCGTATCTTTATTGAGTATACCAATTACTATTTTGGTATGATTAAACAGGATAAGGAAATATTAAATAGTCTTCTGGAGGCCATCTCTAAAACTGCTATTAATGTTGACAAAAGTCAGAATTTCATTGAAGCAAATTGCATGGCTGAAAATATTTTTGTGCTAAAAAAGCCAAAGCTCAAAAATAAATCTATTAACATTAACGCACTTTCTTACTGTCTTAAATCTAAAAAGATAAATGTTAATCAGTTAAGGGCCATTTATAAGCAAGGTAAAGTAAAAAAAACCTCAAACAGTCCTATCCTAAAGGAGATTGGTGATGATATATTACTGTTTAAGGATGAAAAAATTATTAAGATCATCTTATCAAATATTCACCAAAATGAGAACGACGCTATTGTTGATAGTAAAAACTGTGATGTCGGCTTATATAAAAAGAATATAGCCAATGTTTTAATTCGAAATTATTGAACAAAAAATTAACGCTATTTACCTTAGGAAATTAGTTAAGCTAAACATTCCAAACAGAGCAAAACATGACCAGGGTCTTACTCATAGAAGATGATAAGGTTTTAAGAGAAAACACAGCCGAACTTTTAGAGCTCTCGGACTATGAAGTTTTTACTGCGCCAAATGGTGAGCTTGGGTTAAAATCGATTAACACTAATTTACCAGATATTATTATTTGCGATATCATGATGCCTAAACTTGATGGTTATGACGTTTTAAATGAGGTCATTAAAAATAATAGAACAAAGCATATTCCTTTTATTTTCTTATCTGCCAAAACCGAACATCAAGATGTTAGAAAAGGTATGAATCTAGGAGCTGACGATTACATTACCAAACCCCTTACGGAAGACGATCTCATTAATGCTATAAAAAGTAGGTTAGCAAAAGCTAGTATACTTAATAACAAAGAACAAGACAATGTAAACAACTACTCAGAAAAAAATGAATTAATCAATCTTAATGACTTAAAGAATTTCTTTGACGATTATGGTAATGAATATACCTTTAACAAAGGTGACATTATTTACAGAGAAGGAGACCATTCTAATTTTATTTATCTAATTTCAAAAGGCGCAGTGAAATGTCACAAACTAGACGCCAAAGGAAAAGAATTAGCAACAGAACTTTACAAAGAGGACGATCTATTTGGTTACACATCCTTTACGCACAATTTACCTCATAAAGAAACTGCTACAGCTATAAAAGACACTGAATTAGTTGGATTATCCATAATGCAATTATCAGAAATTTTAAGCAACAATAATAAGCTAGCCATAGCATTAATTGATTATCTAACGGATGATTTATCACACTTTAAGGACCAGCTATTAGAAATGGCTTACAGTTCGGTAAATAAGAAAACAGCAAATACTATTCTTCAATTTGCCGAAAAGATAAATCGCAGACCTAACGATCCAATAAAAATTTCCAGAAATGACTTAGCAAGTGTTGCTGGTATCGCTACAGAAACCTTTATCCGTACGTTAACAAATTTTAAAAATCAAGGCTTAATTAAATCTGAAGGAAGAAACATCGTTGTTTTAGATATTGAAGGACTTAAGCAAATTGAATAATCGCCCAGAACTAAAATCATTGTAAAACAAGAGCAAACAGACTTTACATTAATGGGAATAAAAAATTAGCTATCACAAGACAAACCACTATAAGTACTAAACGAAAAAATAAATAATCATGGAAAATTCACTATTCTTTACAAAGTTTTGGGGTTGGTATCTTATCATTTTCTTTTTTGTACTGAGTTTTAATCCAAAACGTATAAAACAGATTTTTAGCAACCTTAAAGACGAAAAATTTTTAATTCTAGCTGCATTTATTTGCATTACGCTCGGTCTTACCACAATAATCTTGCATAACCATTGGGAATTAAATTATAAACTGGTTATTACATTAATTGGATGGTCATTCTTATTCTCTGGCTTAGCACTCTTTATTTTTCCGAACAAAACCGTGTCGTGGTTAATTTTGACTAATGTTAAAATGGTTCAGCTTATTTATATGCTACTATTCTTAGTCGGCTTATTTCTATTAAATATCGTCTATCAAATCATTCCATATTAGCCAAAATTGATATTTATCATTTTTTAAAATTAAGGGGTTATTTATGTTTATCATCTGATATAAAACATAGGGTAATTTTAGTATCAGGTGCTATTAATCACGGAAAAAGCCAGAGTCATCTCTGGCTTTTTTTGATGGGAATATTGTATGACAAATATCATTGTAAAACGACGCTAAATACCTTAGCTTTAATAAGCTATAAAATGAAATTGTCATGAGAAATATTCTAATCCCAACAGACTTTTCTGCCAATGCAATGAATGCATTAAAATACGCTTCTGAGCTGTTTAAATACGATAAAAGCAGGTTTTTTATAATGCACGCTTACCAAGATGAGATTTTTGAAGACGAAGACCTCATCAAAGAAAAAACATTAGTAAGAGTCACTAAGCAAGTTGCAGATAAATCCCAATCTAATCTTGATAAGGTCTTAAAAGAAATAAAGGACATTTTCCCAAACCCAAGACATAGCTATTCAATAATTTCTGCAAATAACATGCTGGTAGATGAAGCAGACAAGATTGTAGACGAAGAGAATATAGATATTATCGTTATGGGAACTCGTGGTAACACCAACGATAAAAAACTAACTTTTGGTAGTCATACACTACAAGTATTAAGATACGTTCAGTGTCCTGTATTGGCCATACCAGAACATTATACAGACATTCAACCAAGACATATACTTTTCCCAACCAATTATTTAATTCCGTATAAGAGAAGAGAATTAAAATTACTGTGCGAGTTAGCCGCACCTTACAGAGCTACAATAGATATGTTGTATGTAGCCGATAACGACAGTTTATCAATAAGACAACAAAACAATCAAAGTTTTGTAAAAGATGAACTTTGTAAAAACGAAATTAACTTTAAGACTGTAAAAGACTCTAGTATAACTGACGCTATCTGCAATTATATAGATAAAAATAATGTAGATATGTTAGTGATGGTTAACACCAGACACTCATTTTTTGAAAATATATTCTTTAAGTCTAAACTAGATGAAATAACCCTACGAATTGATATCCCGTTTTTGGCTCTGCAAAATATTAGACGTTATTAACTTTTAAAATCTGTCGTCATGAAAAAAATATTATTACCAACGGATTTTTCAGATAATGCATGGAATGCCATTACATATGCAATACAACTATATAAAAATGAAAAATGTAATTTCATTTTATTGAACACGTATACTCCTATTGTATATCAGGTAGAGTTTATGCAATCTAGCGAACCTCAGTTTCAACTTATGGAAACTATTAAGGAGACTAGTAAAAAAAGACTTCAGGATTTAGTTGAAAAAATAGAAACTGAGTTTCCTAATCTTAACCATCAATTCACAACCATTTCATCTTTTAATACACTTACAAGTGAGATAAACGAATTGTATGAAGGAAATGTAATGGACCTTATAATTATGGGTACTAAAGGAGCTTCAGGTGTAAAAGAAGTTTTATTTGGATCTAATACCATGCACATACTCAATAACGTTAAGTGCCCTGTAATTGCTATACCTAGCGATTTTGATTTTGAAAAACCACATGAATTGTTATTTCCTTCAGATTATGAAATTGACTTTAAAGACCAACACTTAGATCCACTTATAGATATTGCTAATCTGTATAATATTCGTATTAACGTTATGCATGTGCACTATGGAGAAACGTTAACGGAAAGACAAGAAAGCAACCGACAAAAACTAGAAACAAAGTTTAAAGGTATTGCACATTTATTCCACAATATTAAAAACAAAAATATACCAGAAGCTATTACAGAATTTCAAATAAAAACAAGAATCAACCTGTTAGTGATGATTAACAATAAGCATTCATTTTTTGAAAATCTATTCTTTAAATCCAATATAAAACATATAGGTTTTCATCTTAATGTACCATTTATGGTTATTCCATCACAACTATAATTGAGACTGATTATTATCATTTCAAAATGTAAAAGTTAGCGGTAACTTTTGCTGATGAACTAAAGCTACCTGTCATGAAAAAAATACTATTACCAACGGATTTTTCGGATAATGCATGGTGTGCAGCCGTTTATGCACTTAAGCTCTATGAGAAAGAAGAATGCACATTTTATTTTCTACACTCTTATAAGATGAAAGCCTCTGCGATGTCTAATATTTCAAACAAATTATTGAGATATATGGCAGATAATGCAAATCAAGAGTTGTTAGCACTCAAAGACATGGCAGAAAGAGCAAATGACAACCTTAATCATGATTTTGAGATTCTGCTTAGTGCAGATGCCATGGATAAGGCTATCGATATGGCAATAAGCAAATATAATGTAGACCTTGTTGTTATGGGAACCAAAGGTGCTACTGGTGCTAAAGAAATTTTTATGGGTAGCAATACTGTTAAGATCATCAAGCATGTAAAAACTTGCCCTATACTTTTAATCCCACACGAGTGTGATTTCGAAATGCCAAATCAAATTGCATTTCCAACAGACTTTAACCGGTTTTATGGTGAAGAATTATTGCCACTAAAACAACTTTCTAAACTTTATGATTCTAAGATTAGAATACTTCATATTAATAAAGAAAAAAATCTGAGCCATCAACAAGATTATAATCTGGCAATGCTTAAAGCTTATTTAGAAGATTATCCACATACCTTCCACTGGATGCCAGATTATACCAATAAAGAAAATGCAATAAAAGATTTTATTGAAGAACTGAACATAGACATTCTAGTAATGATTAACTATGAGCACAGCATTATAGAGAGCATTATTAACGAGCCTGTGATAAAGAAAATAGGCTTCCATGCCACAATACCATTTTTTGTGATTCCGTCTTCAGCTTAGTTCAATAAGTAACTGATTTAAAAAACCACAACTTAAAACATACAATCATGAGGCATAAGATTTTATTACCAACAGACTTTTCGGACAATGCTTGGCATGCTATAGATTATGCCACTGAGCTTTATAAAAATGAGCCGACCGATTTCTACATCCTCAATGTGTTTTCTGCTACAGGAAACCTAGTAGAAAGTTTAATGAAACCACAATCCGGAAACGATATTTACGAATCTAAAAAATGGGATTCAGAAGATGGATTAGCTAAAGTTTTAGACAAGTTAGTACTAAAAAAGAAAAACAATCCGAAACATCATTTCAAAACTGTGTCTATGTTTAATAACACTATTGATGCTATTAAAGAAATCGTAGATAAAAAGGATATAGAAATGATAATAATGGGCACTAAAGGCGAAACACACTCTAGAGCTACAGTTTTTGGTAGTACTGCAATATATGTGATGGAAAAAGTACGCAATTGCCCTGTCATCGTAGTTCCGCTAGAAGCTAAAATAAAACTACCTAAAGAAATTGTTTTTCCTACGGGTTTTGAAGTACCATACAAACGCAGAGAACTAGTTTATCTAAAAGATATTGCTAAAAAGTCTAACGCAGCAATTATTGTATTACACATAAAAGAACAAGATAAATTGAACGATAGCCAAAAAGACAACAAAGCACTTTTAGAAGAAATTCTGGAAGACTCAACATACAAACACCACACATTATCGCATAACTCAGTAATTGCAGCAATCAATGTATTTGTTGAAAGTAGAGATAGTGATATGGTAGCATTTATCAATAAAAAGCATAAGTTTTTTGGCAGCATACTTTCTAGCCCATTGGTTAAGGAAATATCATTCCATTTAAATGTTCCAATACTAGCTATGCACGATCTTAGGAATTAAGTTTTAGAGTCAGCTAAGTCAAAAATGTTTTAGGCAGCATTTTTTAAAATGAGTAGAAATGCAAAATAATGGCATCATAATAACCAAATCATCTGGTGATAAAGTAAAATTTTCACTTAACAAATTGCGCTCATCCTTAAAACGAACTGGAGCAAACAGAGAGACCATAGACCAAATCATAGATAAGGTTAGAGATGAATTGTATCAAGGTATTTCTACCAAAGAAATTTACAACAGAGCTTTTGCTTTATTAAAGAAAAAGAAAAGTCATTTTGCATCTAAATACAAACTCAAAAAGGCAATTTATGAGCTAGGCCCAACAGGATTTCCGTTTGAGCGTTTTGTCGGAGCTGTTTTAAAATACTCTGGTTACAATGTGAAAATCGGAGAAATTTTACAAGGTAAATGCGTTACTCACGAGATTGATGTTGTAGCGCATAAAAGCAATGAAACTTCAATTATCGAATGTAAATTTCATGGTGAGCAAGGCATTAACTGTAATGTAAAAGTGCCACTATATATCAATTCGCGCTACCAAGATGTAAAAGCACATTGGAATACAAATCCTGAAAACGGAACAACCTTAACAAAAGCTTGGGTAGTAACTAATACCAGATTCACAGAAGATGCTATTCAATACAGTAAGTGTTGTGGACTGTTTTTATTAAGTTGGGATTATCCTGAAAACAACGGACTAAAAGACCGTATTGACCGTTTGGGATTATATCCAATTACCGTTTCAACCTTACTATCTAACAGAGAAAAACAATTTTTATTAAGCAGAAATGTGGTTTTATGCAGAGAGCTGATACACGATAAATTCTATCTAGATCATTTGGGAATTTCTGATGCTAGAAAAGAAAAAATACTAACCGAAATCTCAGAACTCTGTACCATTAAAAGTGAATAGTCATGGAAAAGTTTGTAAAGGTTAATTTTTTAGGTGCCTCTGGTGTAGTTACTGGTTCAAAGTTTTTAATAGAAACCTCTGAGCAAAACATTTTAATAGACTGTGGTATGTTTCAAGGTTTAAAAACGTTGAGAGAACTTAACTGGTCTTATCTTCCTGTAGATGTTAAATCTATAGATATTGTACTTTTAACGCATGGTCATCTAGACCATGTAGGTTATCTACCAAGACTTTTAAAACAAGGCTTTAGAGGCAAAATTGTGGGTACAGCACCAACATTAGCCATTGCCGAAATTATTTTAAAAGACAGCGCCAAAATTCACGAAGAAGAAGCAGAAAAAGCCAACAAAGAAAAGTACACCAAACACAAACCTGCTTTACCGTTTTATACCATTGAAGAAGCAGAAGAAACCATTAAATTATTTCATACAGAAGTAGATGACAAATGGATTTCATTAACCGAAAACATCTCGTATCGCTTTCAATATAATGGCCATATTATTGGTGCAACATTCATAGAATTAGATATTGATGGTAAACGTTTTGTATTCTCTGGAGATATAGGAAGAACCAACGATTATTTACTTAATAACCCAAAAACACCCAAATGGGCAGATTACCTGTTTATTGAAAGCACCTATGGCAATAAGCTACATCCAGAAGAAGATGTAGAAACCATTTTAGAAGATATCATCAAAGAAACGATTCAGAAAAAAGGGAATCTCATCATTCCAAGTTTTGCAGTAGAGCGTTTACAAACACTAATGTATATTTTATGGCAATTGTACAAACAACGTAGAATTCCCAACATTCCTATTTTTATAGATAGCCCTATGGGAAACAACGTTCTCGATGTTTTTAAGCGTTTTCCTAAATGGCACAGACTTTCAAACGAAGATTATCATGCCATGTGCAATCATGTAAACATTGTACAATCTTACAGAGAAACCTGGGAAACTATTGATGATAAACGTCCAAAAATTGTTATTGCAGGAAGTGGTATGGTTACAGGAGGACGCGTTCTCACCTACTTGCAACAACTTATAGATGAACCGTCAACTACTGTGCTTTTGGTTGGTTACCAAGCCGAAGGTACACGAGGACGACAACTAAAAGAAGGTGTGCACGAAATTCGATTTTTCGGAAAATATTATCCTATAAAAGCCACTATAAAAAGTATCGAAAGTCTTTCTGCACATGCAGATCAAGAGGATTTACTCAATTGGATGAAAACCATTAAAAATATTCCCGAAATGGTTTATCTCATTCATGGAGAGCCAACAGCCTTAGATGCCTTTAGGTCTAAAATTGAAAACACCTATGGTTGGCATGTAAAAATCCCTCAATTGACTGATGTAGAAAAGCTCATTATTTAATTTTGAACAACTTACTTCAAACTGATTAAAATCATTTCAAAACCATCTTTAGATCAGTAAATTAGAGACAGTAAAATCGAAGTTTAACACTAAAAATTTAGAGCTATGTCACTAATTAAATTTAACAACAGACAACGCTTGTTCCCAAGTTGGACAAATGAAGGCTTAAAAAATTTTTTAAGCAGCGATGATTTCTTTAACAACGACTTTTTTGAAGAAGATAGCTTAATGCCAGCTATGAATGTTAAAGAACATGATGATGATTTTGAAATAGAGTTTGCAGCTCCTGGTTTCAACAAAAAAGATTTTGAGGTAACTATAGACGATAATATTCTTAACGTATGTGGTGAGAAAAAACATGAAGCAGAAGAAAAAGAAGAAGACTTTACTCGTAAAGAGTTTAGCTACAACTCATTTAAAAGATCTATGACCCTACCTAAATCTGTTAATACAGATCAAGAAGTTAAGGCTACCTATAAAAATGGCATCCTTAAATTAAATCTTCTAAAAAAAGAAGAGGCTAAAGCAAAACAACCTAAAAAGGTTGAAGTTATCTAAAATCTCTTAATTAAGGCAGAGTGTACGTTTTAAGACCATACACTCTGCCGATTTAAATTTTATGAATCATGAAAACAATACATACCAACGCCAAACATACCGAATGGCTGAGTGCAGACGAAATGCACTTTGAATCTAAAAAATGGCTTTCAGAACTAGAGTTTTGTAAAGAAGAACAATGGTTTTTTGAAGACTTAATTCGTTCTTATACACTTCAGATTATAGACAACAATCACTTTGATGAAAGTAAAAGACTCATTGACAAGCTATCAAAAGTTGTAGATGAAACAAAAACATTACTTAATGCTGTTAAAAAACACGAAAAACAATTATCTATAATGGTAGACGGTATAGACCAAATAGAGGAAGAAACAGCATATAAAAATGAACATCGTAATCTTACAGAACTTGTTGATGAGTTTAGAAAACGATACAGAGTTCTTAAGGCCAAGTTCTTTAAGTTTATAAAAGCAGTAATGAAAGAAAGCAAACAAAATCACCTATTAGAAAAGGAATAACCTTATTATGAAAAAGTTGATAATTCTATTTTTAATAGCTCTTGTAAGCAGCTGTACCTCAACACAGTTAACAGACAGTTGGAAAAATGCTGATATAGAAACCTATGCGCCTTCTAAAGTTTTGGTTGTTGGACTTACTTCTAATATAGAAGGCAAACAAAAATTTGAGACTAAGCTTAAGGACGAGTTTCTTATGCGAGGTACAGATGCTTATACTAGTTTTGAAGTTTTTCCTAAATCCTTTAAAACCGAAAAGCTTACTACAAATGAATTAGATTCTCTAGAACAACAACTTTCACAAGACGGTTTTGACACCATCATCTTCTCAAAAGTAGTAGGCTCTGAAGATAAAATAGCATATACCAAAAACTTTGATGTGTACGATGAAACCTTTATAAAATTTAAAGAAGATTATTTAAGATATCAGGACAGTTTCTACAATCCTGAATATTATGAAGAATACACGGTTTACCATGCAGAAACTTCGGTATTTTGTATTTGCCCAACAAAAGAAAGCGAACTACTTTGGAAAGGCTCAATAAACATTGTAGACCCTCAATCTATAGACAAAACTGTAAATGATTACATTAATTTAATCATTGAAACTCTAGAAGTTGAGCAGTTAATAAACCCAATTGAATTAAGTACTAAAAAGGAAACAAGCTAATCAACTAATTCTATTTGTATAGAATAATGATTTACACATGAAATACAAGTAATGGCACTTTAAGTTTCTTACTAATCTCAGTCGTTGACGAACCTGTAAAGAATCTCTCAAAAAGGCTTTCTTTCTGTACCAATAAGGCAATTGCATCTATATTATGCGTTTGTGTATAAGAATTCACCACATGATCCATTGGTGTATTACTTACAACATGATATTCATAGTTGATATCTTTTAGATGTTTTTCAATATGCTCAGTATCGCTATGCGCCTCTGGTGAAACTTCGTTATTGGGCTTTATTCTCAGAAGGTGTAATTTTTCAGAATATGTATTCACAAATGTCAACAAATTTGAAAAAGCCTCTCCACCAATTGAATCATTAAGATCTAGTGGTAATAGTATCTCCTTTGGTGGTGTGTATGTAAAGTCTTCTGGAATTACCAGAGTTGGACAAGTTACCTTTCGTATAACATTAATAGTATTACTTCCAAATAGTACTTCTTTAGCACCTGTAACTCCGTTGGTTCCCATAACAATTAAGTCAATCTCTTTTGATGTTACAACTTGATTTACAGAATCGGCAAACACATCATGATCTATAAGCATCTCAAAGTTGAAATTTTCATCCTTAGATACTTCTTCTAATTCTGCGACGATGCTTTTTAATCTGTTTTTTGGTTTTTTCACTAATGAATCATAGATACTTTTATTTCCAGCTACCATTAAATCATCAGTCAAAAACGTATTAGCAGCTTCTACATACAATACAAAGAAGTTGTTGTTTGCACCACTAAACAGCTTTAAGGCATAGTGTAAAGCGTTTATAGAATTATCTGAAAAGTCGGTAAGTAGCAGTATGTTTTTCATATTCTAAATTTAGCAATCATTATCTAAATTTAGTATGATTTTAGTCAGATTATTGGCAATAAGACCTTTTGCAATTTAAAAGATATGTTATCTTAGGCATATAATATGGATATATGTAATACGTATATACGATTGTTGTAGGTAATTTAAAAAACAATGAAGAGAATTTTTATCTTATTATTTCTGACAAGTTGTTTTGGGTTTTCTCAAGAAAAAGAGGAACCTAAAAACAATGAATTTGAAATTCTTAATGGAATTCTACTAACTACTAATAAACTAGAAAAAATATCTGACTCTACTTCGACATTCTTTAATGAAAAAATAGTCGTTGAAAGGTTCAAACTTAATAGCGAAATTAATGTACAAGTAGAATGCAATATGGTAGAGGGAAAATTTGAAAAGGCAAGAGCCAACTACCTCATTGAAATCGGAATTGACAAAGATGGTTCGATTAGAAAAAAGTTCGCTGATTCTATTTATAAATATTGGACCGAAAAGAACGAATCTTATTTAAGTAGTTATGAATCTTTGCCTGCAACAAAACATATTTTCTATAAAAAAGGAGATTACGTTATGTACATTGACCCTCAAAATAACAACGTTGGAAAATTCTATTTGATTTATTTCAAAAACAGAATTATGAAAGTGACTTTTAAAGGATTTGACCAAAATGGTGGTTGGGGCGGACTTTCAGCATTTTTATCAGAACTGGTTGAATTTAAATTTGACAAAAGGACAATCAAACCTGAATACAAGTCAAAATTTGACCCAAAAAAATATATTGAACTATACGAAAACAAAGAATTTGAATAAAAACTACCTACAACAATGGCTATAAGTAATTGCTTGTTCTCGCCTACTTCTGAAAATCCTCACAAATTTTTAGCTTGGTGTGTACTTGAAAAGTTATATGCTAACCCACGCAACTACTCATAGCCAAGACCCTTGCCAGTAATTTGAGAAAAACCTCTGAACAAATGAAAATTATTGAAAAAAAAATATCTGAATTAAGAAAATTAGATAAGACTTTTTCAGTTTTTGGTTCTGAAGACCATAAATACAAATTCAATTCTAAAATTTCTGAAAATAAAGTTGTTGAATTTGAAAATAAACACGGAATTACCTTACCAGATTCTTATCGTGAATTCATATTAAAATTTGGAAATGGAGGTTGTGGACCAGATTATGGTTTACTAAAAATTGAGACAGGTATTTTGGATATTCCGCACTATCCCGAAGATTCAGACATAATAAAACTAAATAACGAATTCAGGTTTGATACTTTTTGGAACCTTGAAGACTTTCCAGATGATGACTATCAATTATGGGAAAAGGAATATGAAGATTCTAAATGGAGTGACGGAATGTTGCGAATTTGTCATCAAGGTTGTGGAGTATTTTTAAACCTAGTAATTACAGGTAAAGAAAGAGGAAATATATGGGTTGATGATAGAGCAAACGATGGTGGAATTTACCCTGTAAATTACCACAAAGGAAAATCTAAAACTGAGTTTACTGAATGGTATCTTAACTGGCTGAATGAATCTATTGAAAAAACTACTGGCAACAATGTATAACCGCAATTACGGCGGATTTGACTGCGTCCGAATCCACTCGGAATTTCTAACGTCAGCCCTTAACCGAAAAACAATAACTTTAAACCCGTAACTGACAGTTATACGAGAACACTGTGTGTAAGTTAAAAAATCAAAATGCTGAATGACAGAAACTGTTGAATTAAGAAACAAACCGGAATTGAAATTTATTCTTAATACGAACGAATTTAAGATCATTGATGCTTCCCAACCTAAAAACAACGGAACTTACACATATGTTGAAATAAAAAATGCCGAATTTAACACTGAACGGACTAATTGGCTGATTTCAATTTTGAGCGTTATAGTCGACCTTTTAGCTGCAAGTGCAAACGGAGGTAAATTTAAAACAAAAGCAAATTTAACTCTGAAAACAGAAAAGCGGAATTTAAAAATATGGCTGAACGATGCGGATTACGGAAAAGCAGAAAAAATAACTGAATTGATAAATAAAAACAAAACCTCTGCTCAACAACAGCTATAGTTCTTTGCAGTTCAATTTAACTGCAAAAATCGTGTTCTAAAACGTGTTCATTTTGACACTCTAAGGTAACCAAGTTGTAAATAGTTTGCATAAAAAAACGGTTTAGAGTGAACTAAACCGTTGATTTTGATGCAATTTTCGCTTAGTAGCGGGAACTGGACTCGAACCAGTGACCTTCGGGTTATGAGCTTGAAAAAACCTCGAATTTTGCCCTTTATTTTGGCTTTCCGCAATAAAATCGTGTACTGAATTGTGTACTCTGATTTATAATATATTATTCAAAAATAATCATTTATCTGAACTGAATTTTGAATAATATTAATTAAAATTTAAAATAAACAGAAGTATCGCCCGATTCTCTTACTCTATCTGATCAACTATAGCTTCCGAGTCATTCCCTTATATATTCTCGCTAAATGAATCAATATTTACACACAATTTAAACGTGTCTTGATTTTGTTTCTTGTTCTCTAGTTCACAAACTAGAAAAGATTATCCAATTTCAATTTTATATTCATCGGTAATATAAACAAATTAAGATCTTGCTATAAAAAGTATTAACTTACTTACTTCACTTTAGAAAAAATTTAGATTATAGCACTAGATTTATATTTTTTAAATTTATTCTTATGAAGTTTTTAATAGCTGAAGACGAACACGATTTACAAAAATCTATTGTAACCTATCTAGAGCGAGATGGCAACATTTGTGAGGTGGCTTCAGATTTTAGGGAAGCTTCTGAAAAGGTTGCTATTTATGATTACGATGTGATTGTTTTAGATATTAATCTGGTAACAGGTAGTGGGTTGGAAATACTTAAAACTCTAAAAAAAGAAAAGAAAAAAGCAGGAATCATTATTATATCTGCTAATAATTCTTTGACCGATAAGCTAGAGGGCCTGGATCTGGGAGCAGATGATTATATTACAAAACCATTTCATTTAGCAGAACTCAATTCTCGTATTAAAGCAGTACTTAGACGCGGAAAATATGGTGGAGATGAGATTATAGAGTTTAATGAAATTAAGATTAACACAAAATCTCGTACAGCATATATAAATAATAAGGCTGTTTTACTTACAAAAAAGGAGTATGATTTATTATTGTTTTTTATTTCCAATAAAGAACGTGTGCTTTCTAAAGAGATTATAGCAGAACATCTTTGGGGAGACGATAGCGATTTGTTAGATAATTTTGATTTTATATATGTTCATATTAATAACTTACGAAAAAAGCTAACAAAAGAAGGAGCAAAATATATTAAAACAGCCTACGGTAGTGGTTATAAATTTATTGACGAATAAGCAATGTCAAAAAAGGTTAGACTTATAAAAAAAACATCAAGAACATTTCTTTTAATAGGATTGGTAATAGCTTTATTAAGTACTGTTGTTCTATATTTTTATACCAAATATCAACTAGAAAACGAACTTGAAGAAGTCTTGTACTCGGCTGAAGCAAGAGTTGAAAGTGCTTTGGCTTCAGGTAGAGTTGTTAGTTCTTTACCTCCATTTGTCGAAATTAATGAAGTTGAATCTTTACAAACTAAGTTTGTAAAAGACACTATAATCTACGATCCATCACAAGATGAAATGGAGCTTTTTAAAGAGCTTTCTGTTTACAAAACGATAAATGATAAAAACTATCAAATTACCATAAGAGAAATGGTATTAGAGTCTAAAGATTTTCTCTTTGCCATAGTGTTGTCTAATGTTGCCATTTTTGGGTTGGCATTTGTGTTTCTTTTTTATTTTAATACAAAAAGAAATCTGCAATTATGGCATCCATTTTTTAAGAATTTAGAACAAATGAAGCGTTTTTCACTTACCGCAAAAGCGCAATTAGAGCTGGTAGATAGTGATGTACTTGAGTTTTCTGAATTGAAGAATGAAATATTAACATTAACCAACAAAGTACGTACAGATTACGAAACATTAAAGCAGTTTACGGAAGATGTCTCGCACGAAATGCAGACTCCATTAGCTATTATACAAGCTAAGATTGATAACATAATTAATACTTCTGAAATAAATGATAAACAGTTTGTAGAGATTACTTCTATTCAAAAAGACATACAACGTTTAAAGCAGTTGAACAAACGTATTACCACACTTACTAAAATAGATAATAACCAATTTATTAATATAGAAACCGTTGATATATCAAAGCTAATAAACGAAAAAGTAGAAAGTTTTAAGGAGTTACAATTGGCTGAACTATTTTATAAGTCATCTGAAATACTCAAAGTTTCAATGGATCCCTATCTTGCAGATATTTTGGTAAATAACTTAATTTCTAATGCCGTTAAGCACAGTAAAAAAGGGGAGTTAATCACCATTATAACGACTAAAAATTCTCTAGCAGTCTCTAACTTAGGGGAGAAGCCATTAGAGCATCCAGAAAAACTATTCCATCGATTTTATAGAGAATCTAATGGTGTAAAATCTACAGGGTTAGGATTGGCTATTGTTAAGAAAATTTGTGATTTGTATCAGTTTGAAGCCACCTATGAGTTTGAAGGTAAACAGCACATTTTTTCAATACACTTTTCTTAGGGTTACTATACCACAATAGTATGCTTACTATTAAAATAATGTTAATTGAAAATTTCTTTAGAATTCCTTAAAATCATCTTTAGAATTAGGGGCTAATTTTATGTTATTAACAATTAAAAGTTTAAAAGATGAAAACGTTAAAAATACTGCTTGGAGCCTTTTTGGTAACACTTATGTTTGCTTTTACATCAGTAAAAGATAAGGCGCCACAAAAAGTAAGAGAGGCCTTTGCAAAGAAATTTCCAACTGCTAAAAAAGTAAAATGGGAAAAGGAAAATGCCACTGAATGGGAAGCGGAATTTAAAATAGACAGAGTAGAATATTCTGCTAATTTTTTGGAAGATGGTACTTGGCAAGAAACAGAACATGAGATTGAAGAAAAGGACGTGCCACAGAATGTAAAAACTGCTTTAACATCAGCATTTCCAGATTATGAGGTCGAAGAAGTAGAACTATCAGAAACACCGCAAGGTTTGGTCTATAATTTTGAAATTGAAAAAGGCAAAACCGAAATAGAAGTTGCTATAAATTCTTCTGGAAAAATTGTAAAACAAGAAGTTAATAAAGAAAATAGTGAAAAAGAGAATGATTAAGTGATATGTTGAGTTTTTTCATATTTGATTGGTTGAAAATGCCGTGATCTATGTTAGATCTCGGCATTTTCTTTTATAAACACCATTTTGAAAAAAACCTTTAGTTTTTAAAGATGCTCATATCTTGTTCGTAAATTGGGCTGTCTATAGCCAGAAAATCTAAAACACTATGAAAAATATTGTGCTGCGAGTGTCCTTGATTTTCTTTAATCTTTCTTGAGTTATCAGAAGTCCAAACAATAAAAGGTATTTCTAACTGTTCTTTAGGTGCTAAACTTGCAGGAATTCCATGCATATAAAGCCCTTTTTCACCTAAAGATTCTCCATGGTCGGATATGAAAATCATGGTGCTCTTGTATTCCTTTAATTGCTTTAAATCATCAATTAAATTAGCAACAATGAAATCGGTATATAAAATGGTGTTGTTGTATGCGTTTATTAATTCTTCTTGTGTACAATTAGCCAGCTCAACACTTTTGCAAACTGGAGTGAATTTTTCAAATTGCTTTGGATATTTTTCGAAATAGGTTGGGCCGTGGCTCGTACTGGTATGTAAAACAACCAATATTTTATTTTTTTTGCTAGCTAATATTTCATCTTTTAAACCCTTGAGTAATACACCATCGTATTCGCAATCTGGTCCTTCACAGTTTTTCCTTAGCATTTCCTTGTTCTGAAAATTATCGATAATCACTTTAGGTTCGCCCCAATTGGTAGTTTTCCAAATAACTTCTACATCATTTCTAAATAAATAATTGGGTAGTATTTCATAAAGCTTCCCTGTGTCTTTATGTTCTAATATACATTGTAGTCCTGCTCTGGTGTATGTGGCACATGATTCTGTTTCAAAATGTTTTAGACCTTCTATTTGAGATAGTAATGGATTGGTGTTTTTATCATAACCATACAAGGAAAAGTTTTCGCTTCTGGCAGACTCACCAATTACCAATACAGCAATTGATTTATCATCATCTTTTATAGTTGCATTAGGTAAAAGAATCTGTTTTTTATTCTTTTTATTTATATGACTATAATATCTACTGGTATTTACCACATAAGACCAAGGCATTACCAAGCCACCTAATGTTTTTGAATTTTTATCTATCCACAACCAATTTGAAGAATTTGCAAAAACCAAAATCCCAAGAAACAATAAGGTCAAACCAGTACTTATTAAAAAACGCTTTAGCTGTGGTCTTATAATTTTAAATTTAAAGAGAAAAAAACTAGGTAATAGTCCTAAAAACAAGATATATAAAAGTAGGCCAAATGATAAGAAACTGCTAGATTCTTCATAATTGGTATTAAACACATTACCAATCATACTTCTATCTATGATAACGCCATAAGTATTTATAAAATAAACAGCAATGGTACTAATATTAAAAAACACAACTAACAACCACTTACCTACATTACGAAGCAGATAAAGACCTATATAGAAAACAAAGGCATTTAAAACTATGGCAGCAATAATAAGGCTTAAAAGTAACAGGACACCACTTACGCTGTTTGTATTGCTGGAAGCTAGAACAAACTTGAAAAATGGATATTGATAAAACACAAGGTTAACCAGACTAACCAGTATTGCGTAATATTTAAGCTTTAGCTGTTTTAACATATTTATATATTATTACAAAAAACGTTACAATTAATGCTGATAAAGAAAGGTAAAATATTACCATATTGTGCTTTATTAACTTTAGAATAATCAAGTATCCCCAAATTGAAAAAATTAACATAATAACTGGGTAGAATTTTCTGTTTTTCAACCAGTTTAACCAATTTAGTTTTGTTGTGATTTTTATACCAAAAATTGCCATAATGTAACCAAGTATGCATCCAACAACGACATCTAAAGGATAATGAGCACCAACTGCTACTCTTGAAAAACCGATAATAAGACCGATAGTAATAAGAAGTGTAGTCCAAATTATCCTACTTGACATTTTCTTTGGCATAAAAGCATATAACAATATAGAAATTACCATAAATGCTGTCATCGCATGTCCTGAAGGTAATGAGGTATGCAATATATTTGGTCTACCCATAATTGTGAAAGTTTCCATATTTATCATAGCTGCTGGTCTAGGTACAGCAAAAATAAGTTTAAGTACGGCAGAGGTAATCAATGTAAAGAGAGATGATATAATTATAGCTTCCCAGAGTTTAGGTTTGATAAAAAGAAATATAAAAACAAAAGGGAAGAGCACTAACGCATCGCCCAAATAAGAGATGTTATGGGCAAAGTTTGGATATACAGATAAAATGCCATTCAGCTTTAAAAATACATCTTTTTGAGATTCTACATAGATGTTAACAAACGAACCTTGCATAGCATACACAAAAAAGCAAAAAATCATTGTGAATAAAATAATTGGAACAAACAACTGATTTAATCTCACTTGTTGAAAATTATCTTTGATACTCACTTTAAAATTGTGTTCACTAGGTATATCATCTAGTAGTATTGGCGTTTCTATCATTATAATTGGTGTTTATTCTATTATAGATATGAAATGAAACCAATTGCTAACACTGCAGCTTGAAGGTTACACATAGCAACATTACAATTCAATTCTAAAGGAATTTTTAAGAAGGTATTTTGTGCTTTAATATTTCTTTAGAATTGAAGATTACTTTTCGCTAAAAATTTTAATAAGTCTTATAAGATTAGGAAGTGCTTTGTGAAGACTTTTTAGAAAATAAAATTGTATTTTGATAGATATCCACTTTATAGTCAATCCAATTGCTGGTCAAGGAAGAAACAATTTTTCAGAAAGTTTTCTTCAAGATTATTTTGAAGCAGATAAGTACAACATAACTATTAAGTCATCAATTTATAAAGGACACGCTTTGGTTTTGTCCAAAGAGTCTATTTTTCAAAAGGCAACTATTATAGTAGCTTGTGGTGGAGACGGAACGATAAATGAAGTAGCTTCGACATTGGTTGGTACATCTATTCAATTAGGTGTTATTCCTATAGGTTCAGGTAATGGTTTAGCATCAACATTGAATATTCCTAGAAATATTCACAAAGCTCTTCTTTTAATTAAAAAAAATAATAAAATTAGAATTGATGTTGGTCAAATTAATCAACGTTATTTCTTTAGTAATACAGGTTTTAGCTTTTCTGCATCTGTCATTAAAAACTATGAAGAACAAAACAAAAGAACCTTGTCAAGTTATGTGACGGCAACATTAAAATCATTGTTTTATTATTCTAAAAAAAACAAATTAAATATTCGTATTAATGATAAAACAGATGTTACCGACCCATTTTTAGTTTTTGTTTCAAATTCTAATACTTTGGGTTATGATATGAGCCTTACACCTAAAGCCTCTTTGCAAGATGGCCTTTTAGATATTGTTATAGTTCCAAAAATAAGTGTGTTAAAAATGTTATATTTTGGTTTATGCCTACTTTTAAAAAAACCAAATTTACTTAAAGAAGCGATTTGTTATCAATCAGATTCACTTACTCTCTATAGAACTCAAGGAGCTTTTTATCTATCTCAAATAGATGGGGAATCTTCACAAATTAATGAAGAGACACTTTTAATATCAATTCAAAGAAAGGCTTTGAACGTATTAGTTTAAAGTCTTTATTATTCAAAACAGGCTTTAAAATTGCTTAAGATTTCAATAATACTTTTAGCTAAAATAAAATTAGATATAGAAAAGTCTACACTAATTAATAGCTATAGTATAAATGAAAATCACAAACTTAAAAATTTCACTGCTTGTATGTGTCACATTGTTTTTAGTAATCTTACCAACCCAAGCACAAGATACTAGTCAAACAAAACCAGATGTAGGGACAACTCAAAAAATTGGAGACGTTATTCTGTTTGCATTGCCAGCAGCAACAATCGGTACCTCTTTTATCATCGGAGATGAAAAAGGAGCTTGGCAATTTACTAAAGGATTATTACTAACAGAAGCGATAACATATGGTCTAAAATTAAGTATAAATAAACAAAGACCAGATATGAGTAATGATAACTCATTTCCTTCAGGGCACACTTCTACCGTATTTCATAGTGCTGGATATATTCATAGAAGATATGGTTTTAAATATAGTATACCAGCTTATGCATTGGCTGGTTTTACAGCTGCAAGCAGAATCGATTCTAAAAAACACGACATTCTTGACGTATTGGCAGGCGCAGCTATTGGTCTTGGTAGTAACCTACTATTTACTACAGAATATCAACAAAAGCATATGGCGCTCACTTTCAATAAAGAAGATGGAGGCTATCTATTTGGGTTTACTTACAAATTTTAATGTCTTTAGAATGAAATACATCTTTAATATTATTGTCGGGTTAATACCATTTATAATGTTTTCTCAAGAAGATTCACCATCTGAAATAAGAAGAGAAACCAATTTAGAAGTATTTGGTGATTATGCACAGCATGCACCAGCGTTAACTTCTTTGATTATGATAATTGCTAATAAGGATAAAAAAGGACTTTGGCAATTTACAAAATCTTACGGAACAACATTGGCACTTACCTACGCCTTAAAATATGGTATAGATAAGCCAAGACCAGATGGAAGAACAGATGGTAAAGCATTTCCTTCTGGGCATACAGCAGTCGCATTTTCTGGAGCTTCTTTTATTCAAAGACGATACGGATGGTCTTACGGTATTCCTGCCTATGCTATTGCTGGTATAGTTGCTTACACACGATTAGAAGGCATCAATGACAGACACGATGGTTGGGATGTATTAGGAGGTATTATTGTTGGGGTTGGGAGTACTTATTTATTTACTACTCCTTATCAAAAAGAGCACTATGAACTTACATTTTCAGGAAAAAACAATAACTATTTAATCGGTTTTAAATATAAATTTTAAAAAATGGCAACTAATAATCAATTCAACAAAGTAGCACAAATAACCATTTTGTTTTGGTTAATGAAAATTGTCGCTACAACATTAGGAGAAACTTTTGGAGACTTTATTTCAATGACACTAAACCTAGGTTATTTAATAAGTCTTGGGATAACAGCATTAGTTTTTGTTGTTGTTCTATTGGCTCAGCTTAATTGTAAAAAATATATTCCTTATGTGTATTGGTTGGTCATTATTGCTACAACTACATTAGGAACGGAAATATCCGATTTTATAGATAGGTCATTACATCTTGGTTACAAAGGAGGAAGTATTTTACTGTTTGTAGGCTTAATAACAACACTGTTCTTATGGAAAAAGAAACACCATAGCTTAAATGTGTACCCAATAATTAACAAGAATAAGGAAATGTACTATTGGATGGCCATTCTGTTTTCAAATAGCTTGGGTACAGCATTTGGAGATTATTTAAGTGATGTTGTTGGCTTAACGTATTTACAAGGTGCTTTAGTTACTGCAGCTATTATCATAGTGGTAGTTGTAGTCCATTACGCAACTAAAATAAATGAAGTGGTCTTGTTTTGGTTGGCATTTATTTTCACAAGACCCTTTGGGGCAACATTCGGAGATTTTCTGACAAAACCTGTATCTAAAGGTGGCTTAGATCTTGGTACATTAAATGCCTCAATAGTCGCTTTAGTGGTAATAGTAATACTTATATATCTGGAACATAGAAGACAAAAAATAGAACAAACAATTTAAAAAATAGAAGAAGAAAACGAATCAGATGAAGATTAAAATTTTAGTAAAGACCATTATGCTTTTATGGTCTGTGTTAACGTGGTCACAAACCCAAAATATAACAGTATCAGGTAAAATTATAGATGCTAATTTAAAAGATCCTTTGGCTTATGTGAATGTAGTTTTAAAGGGGACAAACACTAATAATAATATTGTTGCTGGCGTTATTACCGATGATGAAGGGATATTCACACTAGAAAATATCAGTTCCGCTAATTATATTATAGAAGTGTCTTTCATAGGTTATAAATCGTATACTAACACCATTTATGTTGGAGAGAATTCCAAATATTTAGATTTAGGCACTATTGCATTAGAAGAAGATGTATCGCAATTAGATGAAGTAGTAATAACATCCAAAAAAGAAGCCATAGGTAGTAAAATGGACAAAAAAACCTATACTGTAAGCGCCAATATTTCACAAGGTGGCGGAACGGTTTTACAATCATTAAAAAATTTGCCAGGTATAACAGCACAAGAAGGCAAAGTGCAATTACGTGGTAGCGACAAAGTATTGGTGCTAATAGATGGTAAACAAACGGCAATTACAGGTTTTGGCAATCAAAATGGATTAGATAATATTCCCGCATCTGCTATTGAAAGGATAGAGATTATAAATAATCCTTCTTCAAAATATGATGCCAATGGTAATGCAGGTATTATAAACATCATTCTAAAGAAAGAAAATCAAAACGGTTTTAACGGAACATTGGGTATTACAACTGGTCTGGGAGCTTTATGGGAAAGGAAAGAAAATTTACCAGGTATAAGACCACAATATAAAATGACGCCTAAAATAAATCCATCTGTAGCGCTTAATTACCGAAAAGAAAAAATAAATTTCTTTTTGCAAGCAGATAATTTATATACAGAAACCTTAAATAAAAATGAGTTTACCACTCGTAGTTACAATGATGGCACTGTGATAAACCAACAATTAAAACGCAATCGTAATACTAATTTTTTTACATCAAAAGCAGGGTTGGATTGGTTTATGAATGATAACAATACACTAATGGTATCTGGACTTTTTAGTAGGGAAAGTATTAAAGATTATGGAGACCAACCATTCTACAACCAACAATTAACAGAACAATTAAGGTTATGGCAATTTTTAGAAGATGAAGTCTTAACAGCTGCAATGTTTTCGGCTAACTTTGAGCATAAATTTTCACAACCTGGTCATAAATTAAACGCTTCATTCAATTACACGTTTGATAGAGAAGACGAAAAATATTTTTTCACGAATACCACACCTTCTTTTGTTGAAGAAGAATCCTTTTTTCTAATAGCAGACCAAAAAGTGGTTGATGTAGCGTTAGATTACTCTAAACCTTTAAAGCATGGACTGTTAGAAACAGGCTTTAAGTTTAGAAATAGAGTGATTCCAACCGATATGCAATTCAATCCATCCGATGAAAACTCGGTATTAGATACTGGTGCAGATGGTAAAGCAGAATACAAAGAAATTATTCCAGCAGTATATGTTAATTATACCTACGAAACTGAAAATTGGGAAGCCGAAGCAGGTTTGCGTGTAGAATACGTGAATTTAGAGTATCAAGTAGACCCAAATCATAATACTTACCAAAGTGATGGCTATAACTATTTTCAACCATTTCCCAATGCAAGGATTAGTTATAAAATAAATGATAAAAACAGACTTTCAGCATTTTACAATAGAAGAGTAGATAGACCAGATGAAGTAGATATCCGTATTTTCCCAAAGTATGACGATGCCGAAATTATTAAAGTTGGAAATCCTGCCTTAAACCCACAATTCACAAATTCATTTGAATTAGGATATAAAAACCAATGGAATAAAGGGTATTTATATACCGCATTATATCATAGAATTACTGATGGCACTATTACAAGAATAGCGACTACTGAAGGTGATTCTAACTTAATTTATAATGTATCGCACAATGCAGGAAATAGTTTTAATACAGGAGTAGAAATTGTTGTAGATAAAAAGCTATCAGACATATGGTCAGCTAATCTAAATATGAACGGTTATTACAATAAAATTGATGCCTTTTCTGTACTTAATAAATATCCTGTTGAAAGTACAATATTAATACCAGAGCAAACAGCATATTCAGGAAACATCAAACTTAATGTTTTAGCAAAACTGCCTAAAGAAATTGAAGCACAGTTAACCTCAATTTATTTAGCACCAGATATTATCCCTCAAGGTAAAATTAAATCTCGTTTTTCGATAGATTTTGGCATAAAAAAAACAATTCAGAACAATAAAGGAGAATTATTTCTTAATGCTACCGACTTGTTTAATACCTTGGTAATTAAAAAAGAAGTAAATGGTGAAACATTTAATTACACAAGTAATGATTATTACGAAACCCAAGTCATTCGTTTAGGCTATAAGTATAAGTTTTAATTAATATCTACTGCTCATTCAAAACTTCTGTTAATTGAACCAGTATTTGTTCAAATTTCGTAACTATCGCAATGACCGACTCATATGGTGTAAGAGGTAATTGTGGGATTTGTAAAAACACCATTGAAAAAGCAGCCAATAGTGTTGAAGGGGTTACCACCGCTAACTGGGATAAAGACAAAAGCGAATAGATGTATCTTTTGATAGTACTAAAACTGATGCAATGGCTATTCATAATGCAATAACAGTCTTTTTCTGAATACTCGTGATATCAGACTTAGTGTTAAAACCATTATTAATTAGCCATGTATTAAACTTATTAATCCTACTCCTTTACTAAACAAAAGAGTCATGCGTCATAACATTCTCTTTTAATTTCAACACTAGTTCGAATGCATCTTTCAACTGAACCTTTGGTGGAAGTTTGTCCTCTAGTTCAACTTTTAATGTAGTTGAATTATTCGATGCCACAGTGTTATTCTTTGCTCTTTGTTTATTTTCAAGTCTTTCTTCAAGATATTGCTTCAGGTCGGTGTTATCCTCATAGGGGTTGAAGCCTTCCCTTAGCACGATTTCAAGGCTTTGCTTTATAATCTTCAGAATATGGTATCTTGATCTTTTGTCTTTAAATCTATTTGCACCAGCCTTGATGTTTGTTTGTCTTGTTAAAAGACCTGTTTCAGGGTGTCTAAACCTATAATGTACGTACCAATCTTTCTTTAAGGCCTTGGTTCGATCTGAATTATTGAGTTTAGACCATTGATTGATGTCCACCCCTCCTGTGTAGATTTTAGGCTCAGAATAATTGGCTTTCATTGATAAAACGTGTACGTTTTCGTGTACTTTTTGTAAAAGTAAGAAAATAGAAGACATAAAAAAACGGATTGTGAGTACACAATCCGTTGATTTTTATGGCTTTCGCCTTAGTAGCGGGAACTGGACTCGAACCAGTGACCTTCGGGTTATGAGCCCGACGAGCTACCTACTGCTCTATCCCGCGATATTGGACTGCAAATATACAATGCTTTTTAGATTTGACAAGTTTTAATCAAAAAAAAACACTCAAATAATTTCTGAGTGCTTTTCATATCATATCATGGCTAAAAATAATTCTTTAATTGTCATCGTCCTCATCTTCGGAATCCAAAGTTGCCAACGCACCTTTCATATTTACTTCATCTAAATCAAAATCAACAATATTTGGTAATTTATCCTTTAGAGCTGCATAATTTCCTTTAAAACCATTATTACTTAATAGTAAGGTTTTAAGGTTTGATAGTTGCGCTAATTCACCAGGTAAATTTCCATAAAATGCATTATTAGAAAGTACTAACTCTTCTAACTGAGTTAATTCACCTATAGTAGTTGGGATGGTTCCCAATAAACTATTATCAAATAAACTCAATACTTTTAGTGATTTAAGATTAGATATACTTGTCGGCAATTTCCCCATCAATTGGTTACTGCTTAAAATTAAACTTTCTAATTTTGTTAAATCACCTATAGAACTTGGAATTTCACCACCAAAGTTGTTATTATACAACTCTAATGTTTTAAGATTTTCCATTCGACCTATATCTGATGGTAAAGTACCAGAAAAATTATTTGAGAACAACTGAAGTGTTTCTAACTTAGTCATACTCGTTAGTGTCTTTGGTAATTCCCCTTCTAATTTATTGAATGCCAAATTCAAATCTTTTAGCGAGGTTAGCTGAGATATTTCATCAGGTAATCTACCGGAAAGATTATTGAAACTCAGATTAATTGCAACTACTTCATCGTTCTCAATGGTTAAACCATACCAGTCTGTTAATGGTTGATCTAAATCCCAAGACGTATTCCAGGCATCACCATTGGTTGCGTTATAAAGTGCTACTAGTGCGTCTTTTTGGCTTTGAGAAACGTTGGCATATGTAAAAACAGAAAGCAAGCAACATAGTAGGGTTAGTTTTAAAGTTTTCATAATAGCTAGATTTTGTGGAGGGGCACATAAACTATTCGAAAATAGGCACTTATACCTTAAACTGCAAATTTTTTCGATGAACTACACAATTTAAAATATTAAATAACTGAATTACAGTGTTTTAGGTTTTTATTTATTGTTCTAAACTCTCAACTTGAAAATTGACTATTTGTTGTTGCTCTGTAATCACAGAAATCTGAATAGGATTGCAGCAAATTTCACAATCTTCAATGTAAGTTTGCTGGTTTTGGGACACATCTACAAGCATAGATATTTGTTCCCAACAGTAAGGACATTGAAAAAAGTGCTCTTCCATTCTTTAGCTATTTTTAGAATTGAACATTCAGCAACTCACCACTAATTTGAAGCAACGTCAACTCAGCCAATTTTGCATCGTATTTTGCTTGGCTTCGGCTTAATTCTGCGTTCAACAAATTGATTTGGGCCTGTCTAAATTCAATTGAATTGACTTGCCCAATTTTGAATTTTTCCTGGGTTCTATCAAAGTTATTCTGAGCTGTGATTATATTCTTCTCTTGAATATTATAGATATCAAACTTATTCATATAATCATCCCACGCATTATTGAAATCGCGCTCAATGCTCAATAGGATATTTTCTTTTTGAAGTTGTTGTGTTTCAAGATTAATCTTTGCATTTCTTACCCTGTTGATGGTTGCTCCTCCATCAAACAAATTCCAACTTAAATTAATACCTCCTGATAATCCAGTATTAGTCGATGTGGTTAAAAACGATGCTGCGTTGTTGTTGTTTTTGTTCCAGCCGTAAGAACCCGTTAGACCTATAGTTGGTAGATATGCCGATTGACCAGAATTAATATCTAACTTACTTATTGCAATGTTTTTTTCAGTTTGAAGTAAAGCCACATTTCTACGTTTTGCCTGCTGAAATAAACTATCCTTTTGAAATTGCAACGTGAAGTCCACTTCGGTTTCTACATTGTAATCTTCTACAAATGTTTCACCTAAAACCAATTTCAAATCACGCTTTGCGTTTTTTAATTGTTGCTTTGTATTGATGATATTGATACTATCGTTATTGATATCTACTTCAGCATTTAAAACTTCGAGCTTTGTGTTTTGCCCATACTCAAATTGATATTCAGCCCTAACCAATCGGTCTTTAGTAACACCTAGAGTCTCCTCTAAAGTGCTTAAATTATCAGACAATTGCGCCACATTGTAGTACACCGAAAACATTTGAATAATTGTATTTTCAATAGTCTCTCTTGCTTGTAACTCGGTTAATTGATACTGTTCCTTCAAACGTTTGTAATTGTAACGTCTACCTAAACCATCAAACAAGGTGTAGTTAAGATTAACGCTAGCGTTATATCTTGAGCTTTCTGCCCCATTTAAAACAGTAACTTCTCCGTTTGAAAATTCAGCCTCAGTATTATCTAAATTGTAGGTAGCACCAGCGTTACCAGTAACAGTTGGCAGATAACCTGAGTTTAAAATACTCGTATTGTTCTCTGCAATAGCAACATCATTCTTGGCGATTTGTACACCATAATTATTTTCTAACGCTTTAGAAACAGCTTCTTCCTTTGTTAGTACATTTTGGGCTTGTAGATTTACGGAACATAAAACGCCCAAGACAATCAATATCTTCTTAGTGATCTTCATTACCTTCATTTTTTTCTTTGATAGCGCGTTCTACTTCCTCTTTTGTGACATCATTACCTGTAGCCAACCATTTAGTATTCTTCTTAATGTTATTGCTGAATGACAAGAATAACGGTAACACCAACAAGGTTAAAATGGTTGCATAAGCAATACCAAAGGAAATGGAAATTGCCATTGGTTTTAAAAACTGAGCTTGTCTACTTTTTTCTAATAATAATGGCGCCAAACCTGCAATAGTGGTTAGTGACGTTAAGAAAATAGCTCTAAAACGCGATTTACCAGCTTCGGAAAGTGCCTCGTCAAATTTCATACCTTCTTTTAGATTACTGTTAAATTTTCCAATGAGCACCAATCCGTCATTGACCATAATACCAATTAAAGCGATAATTCCTAAAAGGGATAAAACATTTACTTGAAAATCTAGTAACCAATGTCCCCAGGCAACAGCTGTTAAACTGAATGGAATTAACAAAATCAATAATAACGGTTGTGAATAACTTCTAAACGTAAACGCTATAGTAATATAAATTAATAGTAAAATTATTGGACCTGCTATTGCCAAAGAGCTTGTTAGTTTACCAGCTTCTCTATTCTGACCTTCATAAGAAGCGTTAATTGTAGGATACTTAGACTGTAATTGTGGTATAAACTCTGTTCTTATATCATCAATAACATCCGTTGCACTCGTACTTGGATCTTTCAAATCTGCATAAACCTGAATTTCACGCTTACCTTCTAAGTGATTAATAGCCACATCACCACGCTCTATACTATATGTTGCGATATCCTTTAGAGTTACACGTTCACCAGTAGGTGTTACGATACGCATATCGTCTAAATCGTTAATAGAACTTCGGTTGTTTTTATCGTAGCGTACCCAAACTCTAATTTCGTCTTGTCCTCTTTGGAAACGTTGAGCCTGAGCACCAAAAAATCCTGAACGCACCTGAGACATTACACTTCTTAAGTCTAAACCAAGTAAGTACGCACTTTCTTTAAGCTCTAAGCGTATTTCCTTAATTCCTGCTGGGTCATTGTCTCCAATATCTTTCAATAAGGGGTTAGACTGCAAGTATTTTTTGAGTTCGTCTTTAGATGCTTTTAGTTCTTCAATATTATTACTTAGTAAGGATACTGAAACCGGATTACCACCAAAGTTTCCACCAGAACCATAGATTAATCGCTCTGTCCCAATTACTGGTCCAACCAACTCCTCTAAACGGTTAGTGATTAAATCTGCCTTTATAGCATCTGGTCGTTCTTCACCAGGTAATAAGTTGATTCTTAAGTTAGCCGAAGAACTACTATTTATGGATACTATAGTATTTTCAAACAGTTGCTTGTCTGTGCCTTTTAAGTATTTTTCGGTAAGCTCTTGGTTAACGATGAATGATTTTTCTTCAATCATTGAAATTATAGAATCGGTAATCTTCACATTGGTACCAGCAGGCATTACCAATTCTATATTTGCAGAATCACTCGCAATTCTTGGAAAAAGAGTTACACCTATTATACCTCCACCAAGTGAGCCAAAAGTTAGTACCAATAAGGTTACAAAGATTCCAAGAGCAAAAAGCTTAAACTCCATAATGAAATTCAGCGTTGGTACATAGACTCTATCCCTTAGAAAAGACATTAGACGGTCTCCTGCACGATTAATACCTCTCATAAATGCAAAAAACCCATTGGATGATTTTTTACTATGTAAATCTTCTTTTTTAACTCTTAAAGCTTTTGAATGGGCTAAATGGGCAGGAAGTATTACCAATGCTTCAAATAACGAGACTACTAAAGTTAAAATTACAATAACCGCAACCTCACTGAAGAATTCTCCTATTCGACTTTCTAAAAAGAAAAAAAGCGAAAACGCTAAAACTGTTGTGGTAATAGCTGAAACAACTGGCGGAATTACCTCTAAAGTACCATCTATTGCAGCTTGAACAGGTTTTTTTCCTTTTTCATAATGCTGATAAATATTTTCGGCAATAACAATACCATCATCAACCAAAATACCAATTACTATAATCATTCCGAAGAGTGATAGTACATTAATGGTTACATCAAACTGACCTGCAAAAATAAACATCCCTAAGAATGAAATTGGCAACCCAAAAGCAACCCATAATGCTAATCTCGTATTCAAGAAAACAGACAAAAACAAAAGTACTAATAACATACCTACAACAGCATTTTCTGCTAAAAGCTGAGTTCTTTGGTTTAGTGTAATGGATAAATCTCGAACAACACTAAGATGAACATTTGTGTACTTCTCATTGTACTCTTCAATGTATTCTTTTACCTTATCTGCAGAGCTTATTAAATCCTCATTATTGGTACTTGTAATTGAGATGTTAACTGCTAATTCTTGATTAAAATAAGTAGCATTAGGTGTTTCTGAAAAACGATCTCTTATAGTTGCAACATCTTTAAGGCGAACAACTTTTCCGTCGGTTGATGCCTTTATAATAATATTTGATAATTCCTTTCCGTAGTATTCTCTATTATTGGCTCTAATTAAATACTCTTCAGCTACGGTTTTTACATTTCCGCCTGTTACTAGAATATTTGAACTACCAACTGCTGAAGCCACATCATTAAAGGTTAAATCATAAGCTAATAAATCTATTTCATTAACTGCGATTTCAATTTCCTCATCAGGAAACCCAGATAATTCAATTTGAGAGATACCATCTATAGCCCTTAAATCTGTTTCTACTTGGCGTGCTAATTGCTTTAATGTTTTCAGTGGTATATCTTTACCACTAATAGCAAATGATATCGTTTCACGAACAGCTTCTTGCTTGGAAACTACAAGAGGTTCCATATCAGCAGGAAATGATGGTACTCTATCCACTGCGTTTTTTACCTCAAGAAGCATAAAGTCTAAACTTTCGCCTTTTTCAATTTCAACTGTAATTACACCACTGTTTTCTTGCGAGGTTGAAGTTACTCTATCTATACCTTTCAGTCCTTTTAAATTATCTTCTATTTGAAGTACAATTCCCTCTTCAATTTCTTGTGGTGAAGCACCAGGGTAGGTAATAGCTACAGTAATTATCTTAGATTCGGTTAAAGGAAAAAATGAAGACTTTAAAGAAAAAGCACCAATGATACCAAAAACTATAAAAGCTAATATAAAGACATTAACCGCAACGTGGTATCTTATAAAATATTCAATTATTTTTCTCATTACTCGGCAGAATCTGTTGTTGCAGCTTTAACTTGCATACCTGCATAAGCACCAGGTACGGGTTTTCTTAAAATGATAGTTCCATTTGGTACATCTTTTAAAACCACAGTAGCATCAGAAAAATGCGCAGGCTTTACAGGAATTACATCCAAAAGACTATCCTTAACCACGTAAATTTCTTGGCTATCCAATAACAAGTTTCTATCAATTTCTATAGCATCATCCACTTTTTCGGCATTAAGGTTTGCCTCTAAGTACATTCCTTCTTTTAAATCATCATGCTTTACTTCTACAAAAGCGGTAATAGTTTGGGTGGTAGCATCAATACTTCCGTTAACTCTAGATACTGTTCCTTGGTACGTTTTTGTTTTTTCTAAATTGGTGAGTGTTACGGCTTCACCTTCCTTTAGTACATCTGCATAAGATTTGCTCACAGCTACCTGCATTTCGTAAACCGATGGATTAATAAATTCACCTAATTTTTGTCCACTTCTTACAAGTGTACCTTCTGTAACTAAAGCTTCGGTTAGTATGCCTGCAAAAGGTGCTGAGATTCTATATTTAGCTAAACGTTGTTCTAAATTTTTTACGTTGTAATAAGCACTTACTATACCACGACCTGTTATAAAATAGTTTTCCTTTTCACCCGAAATTTCTGGTAGTTGTGGTGTGCTTTTATTTAAATCAAAATCATTAAGATAAGCCTGCCATTTAGGATAAACATCCGTAAAATCTAATCTTAAGTCTGGCATAATTGCTGCAATACTATTGTAAAGATTACTCTTTGCAGATTGTACACTTGCATAATATTCTGAAGCATCCAAACGAATAAGTGTTTCGCCTTGATTAAATTTTTGACCAGCTTTAAAAAGCTTATTTCCGGTTTTAAAAACACCTTGTACTTCAGAATACAACTCTACACGCTGCTTTGCTGTGAGATTTCCATTTGCTGAAATCACGATTGGTATTGTTGAATTTTCAACAGTATCTACCAAAACCGTTTTAACCACTTTTGGTACTACGGGTTTAGGCTTGTTTTTATTATCAATAAGATATTTTGCGAAAAAGTATGCGCCAACAATTAAAGCGATACCCAAAACGGAAAGAATAATTTTTCTGGTCATAATGAAAGCGGTCATCAATAACTTGCAAAGTTATTGTTATCATTATTCGCAGTCGTTAAAATAATCTTAATGTTACTATGAAATTTCCTCAATCTGAATGGTAACTTCTTCCCATTCTTCCATTAATTGTTCTAAACTCTTCTTTTTTTCTTGATAATCATCAAAGAATTTTGGATCTGAAGCCGTATTATCATAATCAGTTTCTAGCTTAAAATCGTCCTCTTTTATGGCTTTTTCAAGCTGATTGATTTTAGCTTCAATATTACTTAGCTTGTTGTTTAGCGACTTTACCTTTTTCTGGTCTTCGTAGCTTTGTTTGTTACTTTCCTTAGGTTTATCCTCAACAACCGTACGCTTTTCGGCTTCTCTCAGGTTTTCAATATTGCGTTGCTCTAAATAATAATCGATGTCACCAAGATATTCCTTGATATTTTGATCCTTAAACTCATAAACCGTTTCGGTTAACCCTTGAAGAAAATCCCTATCGTGAGATACTAAGATCAGCGTACCTTCAAACTTTTTGAGTGCATCTTTCAAAACATTTTTAGACTTAATATCTAAGTGATTAGTAGGCTCATCCATTATTAAAACATTTAATGGCTGAAGCAATAGTTTTGCCAATGCCAAACGGTTACGTTCACCACCAGACAAGACTTTAACGTATTTTTCTACTTCTTCGCCTCTAAATAAAAAGGCACCTAAAATATCACGAACCTTACTTCTATTCGTTTCATTAGCAGCATCAATCATTGTATCTAATACGGTTTTGTTACCGTCTAAATATTCTGCTTGGTTCTGGGCAAAATATCCTATTTGAACATTATGCCCTAAAGTTACGTTTCCTTCATGCTTTAATTCTCCTACGATAATTTTTGCCAATGTAGATTTTCCCTGTCCATTCTGTCCGACAAATGCTGTTTTTACATCTCTAGGAACATTTAAATTGACATTATTGAGCACTTGTAAGTCACCATAATGTTTTGAGACATTTTCAATCTCAACCACAACTTTTCCTGGTGTAATAGACACCGGAAAATTCAAAGTCATTACGCTATTATCGTCTTCATCAACCTCAATACGTTCAATTCTATCAAGCTTTTTAATAAGCGATTGCGCCATTGTAGCTTTTGAAGCTTTAGCTCTGAATTTTTCTATCAGTTTTTCGGTTTGTTGAATTTGTTTTTCCTGATTTTTTTGCGCTGCCAATTGCTGCACTTTCATTTCCTTTCTTAACTCAAGGAATTTTGTATATGGCTTGTTGTAATCATAGATTCTACCTAACGAAATCTCTATAGTTCTGTTGGTAACGTTATCTAAAAACATTTTATCATGTGACACAATAACTACAGCTCCTGGATACGTTTTCAAAAAGTTTTCTAACCAGATAATAGATTCGATATCTAAATGGTTTGTAGGCTCATCTAAGAGCAGTAAATCGTTATTTTGAAGCAGTAGCTTTGCGAGTTCAATACGCATTCTCCATCCGCCTGAAAAGGTATCTGTGAGTTTATCAAAGTCTTCGCGCTTAAACCCTAAACCTTGAAGAATTTTTTCGGTATCACCTTGATAATTATAACCTCCTAAGATTTCGTATTGATGTTGAATTTCATTTAAATCTACCATTAACTGATGGTAAGCTTCACTTTCATAATCCGTCCGTTCAGCTAATTGAGTATTTATTCTTTCCAATTTAGCCTCACATTCTTTAATCTCTTTAAAAGCTTCGTAAGACTCCTCTAAAACGGTTTTACCAAAATCAAAATCAATATCTTGCTTCAAGAAGCCAATTTTTAAGTCTTTATCTGCAGCAATCTGCCCAGAATCTGACTCTTGTTCTTTTGCTAAAATCCTTAGCATTGTAGATTTACCTGCACCATTTTTTCCTATTAAACCAATGCGATCACCTGCACCAAGTTTAAATGTAATGTCTTCAAACAAGTATTCACCCTGAAATGAAATGGATAGATTATGGATATTTAGCATATTTAATTTTCTTACTATAGAACTTAGTTAAATGTCACAATTGTTACAAACACAGACTTACAAATAAGTTATCTTTGTTGTTTAACAAAACGCAAAAGTAAAGGATTTAGCTATGATTAGAAAAGGAATGAAATTATATAGTATTTTATTTGGTGCATGTCCAAAATGCCATCAGGAATCTATGTATGTTAACAAGAATCCTTATGCCATTTCTCAAGTTTTAAAAATGCACGACCATTGTTCGCATTGTAAAACGAAATACCAAATAGAGCCTTCATTCTTCTATGGATCCATGTATGTGAGTTATGGTGTTGGTATTGCGTTTTCAGTAGCTGCATTTATTATTAGTTATGTTATTCTTGGTTTTTCTGAAACGGTAGGCTTCATTAGTATTGTTGTTACATTATTGGTTTTCTTTCCTATAATTATGAGATTATCTCGTAACATATGGATTAATATTTTTATGAAATACGACAAATCTTTAGTAAAGAAGTAAAGACCCTCCTAACCTTTCAAAGGACAAAAAGAAAGAACTACTGATTGAAACGAGAAATATTTATTTCTGAATCTAACGGCTCTGAATTCTCTATAAAATCATATAGCTTTTTAGCTACATAAGGTGCAATCATAACACCTCTGGTACCAAGTCCATTTAAAACATATAAATTTTGATATTCGGTATGTTGTCCAACTAAAGGTCTTCTGTCTTTTACCGTAGGTCGAATACCAGCTAAATGTTGAACAACTTCAAAATCACATTGTAAAAAGGTTTTTAGCTTGTTTACTAACTCTTGTTTGCCTTCTTCAGTTGGAATATTACTTTTATCTGTCCAATTATATGTAGCTCCAACAGCATATAAGTCGTTTTCTAATGGAATAATAAATACTGAAGACTTAATACCATAATCAATATTAAGTTGAGGAGCTTTGATTATTAACACTTCTCCTTTTGTTCCGTTGAGAGGAATATCTTTAAAATAGGGATTGTTTTTAACTCCAAATCCTTCTGCGAAAACAATTTGTTTTGCCTTAAAATCGTCATAAACTATCTCTTGAGATCTGATTTCAAGATTTTGATATAAAAAACGTGTTTCCATCAGACTTTGGCCTTCTTCAAGAAATACCTTATAAGAACTTATAAGTTTTTCGGTATCTATTCTACCTGCATGTAATACTTCACCAAATCCAAATGGTGCATCTATAAACTCATTAGTATTTTTAACTAATTGTGTAGAAAGGTAAGGTTCAAGTTTGGGTTTATCAGAAGCATTAAACCATAGATTTTGCTCTTCAATAGATGAAAACTTTCTTAGTATCCTAAGCTTATAATCTATTTTGATATTTAAATCTTGTTCAATTTTTTTATAAACTGGTAATGCTAGGTCTAATTGCTCTTTTGCTTTCCAAACTTCTGAAAATCGTTTTAAAATAACAGGATTATACAAACCCGCTGCAACAATTGAAGATTGTTGAGATCTATCATCAAATACAATAAATGACTTATTATTGCTTCTTAACTGCTCGCAAAGAGCTATGCTAGCTAAACCGCACCCAACTATAATATAATCGACTTGTTTCACAGTTACGAAATTATCAAAAAGATTCCTGCATACGCATTAATAACACAAATTAAAAACGCTCACTTAAAAAGTGAGCGTTTTTACTTATGTTTAAGAGTTATTAGTAACTCCACATATCTTGTTCAAAATCTCTGATCTTATCTTTGATACGCTCAGATTCTAATAATTGCATAAGCGCATTCTCTGCAACATATTCTTTGATCTCTCTATCACCATAAACGTTTTCTTCCTTGTAAATGATTCCATGGAAACGACGACTATTAAGTAAATGATCAAAAGAAATTGGAGAAGCACTATTATCATTATTAAATGCTTTAGCTTCGTGTAAAATTTCTCTTACTTCAGGATAAAATACCCAGAATAAAGGAATTGGATCATTGTTTTCACTCAAATCACCTTCTTGTACCATCAACTGAGCATCTGGTGCAGTAGGTGCAATTGCCAAAATACGATACTTTAATTCACCTTGACGCTTATCAAAATACCATAGTCCTTTTATTTGGTATGAGTTTATATTCTCTGGCTTGATTTCTACTTGAACTTTAAATTCTTCCGGTAATTCCTCTTCAGTAATACCTTCTTGATTCATGTATTCAATACCACCATCTGTTACTCTCGAAGCTTTTAAAGATGACTGTAACTCTTTTAAAGTAAGTTCTTCTGTAAAATAGTCGTCTCTGTATACTTTAGAAATCATACCAGATTCAAGGTTTTCTTTTAAAACCTGATACAGTGATTTACGATCATCACCTAAATTTCCATCAACCGGAAAATATAGAGGAAAATTAACACGCTCATCTAAGACCACCTTTTCCCAAACCATTTTAGAAAATAAGATATCTCTGTCGCCTACATAACCGTACTCCAAAGGTTTATCATTATCTAAAAGCAATTCCGCTTCAGTTTTCATACCAATTTCTTCTGGTATTTTTGCATTAAGAATATTGGATTGTGCATAAAGACTTGCCGAAGCAACAAACAATCCTGTATATATAAAGCTTTTCAATTTCATCTTACTTCTAATTTGGGTTTATTCTTACTTATTAACTATATAAATTAGTTAGTTACCTCAATTATTATTGGAGAAACATTTTTCAATCTATACGATGAATTACCTTGAATTCTCGCCTTGATATCAAAAATTGTGATATTATCACCTGTTCTAGCTCTGCTAATAATTGATTTTGCCTGTGCGTTCATTTTAGTTCCGTTTACAACAACAGTTCTTTGTCCTGGAACATTTATTTTAAATGAAGTAGTTTCTATTGGTAAATCAAAAACAAAGTCTTCTAATTTAGCACCAACAGTACCTATTTCTACATTACGCTTTGGAAGCTTAACTACACCTGTTTGTCTAGATATCATTCCAGTTGGTGCTGGAATATCTTTAATCCTAAACGTTTTACGATCGCTAACTTTTGAACCATCATCTAGAGTACCTGTAACATTAATAGTTACTTCACTACCAGTTCCTGGATTCATAACATATTTACCTGCACCACTAACTGGCTTTAATCCTGTTCCACTAGCTTGTACTTTATTGTCTGCTATACCTGCGAAAGAAATTGTCATAGGATTAGCAACACCACGATAAACAACATTCATCTTATCAGCTGATATAGTTGCTGAATTAGGTCTTGGTACTACAACATACTTACCACTAAAATCAATTGGTAATTCTTCACCTTTTTCTAAGAATGTGAATTGTCCATTAATATCGTGCTCACCAACGTTTCCTACGGTAAACTCAATACGTGCTGCGCCAGTAGTATCAATTGCTCCTTCTCTGTTCATATCTAAATCCGTATCTCCTACTTTTAATTTTGTTGGAGTTACGTTAGCATACTTTCCTAAAACAACTTTCCCTGTGAACTTCTCACCAGCGAAAAATGCATTCTTGTCTGGAATAACAATTGCAGTATAATTCTTTAAAGATGTAGCTTCATCTACTGTATTACCTAAAAATACAGTGTAAAGGTTGGCTTCAGTTGCTTTAATATCGTTCTGCATAGCAGTAAGCTTCGTGTAAGAAGCAACTGCTGGGAATCCTTTAAAGTTGTAATCTAACCACCCTTGATTTTTATTAACATTGGCAGTATTAAAACGACGTTCTAAAGTCTCCTTTGCTGGATTGTAAGCGACATCGTCACCTAATACCTCATTAATGTCTGCCTTATACTTATTAACTCTATCAACGAATGCTTGACCAGCTTTGGTAAGACGATCACCAGTGAACCAATGTTCATCTAAGGCATCACCTTTATCCATCTCTTCTGCTGGTAAACCTCCTGCTTCTTTAAATTTTTCTGCATAGTTCCCTTTTTCTAATATCATCTTCTTCTGACCTTCTAAATAGGTAAAAAATTCATTAGAAATAGAACTTACTTTTTGAGCATTATTAAAAGCAACACCAAAGTCTTTTGGTTTTTCACCTGCTTGCTTTTCTAAGCCTTTTAAAAGAGTAGTGTTTGATGCAACTGCTAACTCATTTGCATTCTCAAATTTTGTATTGAATAAGCTAAATGCAGATAGTATCTCTTTACTTGTAGTCATTGCAATCATTGCAATAAATACTAAGTACATTAAGTTAATCATTTTCTGCCTTGCAGATAATTTTCCTCCTGCCATTATAAATTAGTTTTTTTAAATGTTAATTAATTAAATTGATTATAAAAACTAATTAGTTTTTGTTCATTGCAGATAACATTCCACCATAAACACCATTTAATGATGAAAGGTTTGATGCTAAAGATGCCATTTGCTCTTTTAATTTCTGTGCATTTTCCACTGCTTCTTCATTGATAGCTGCTTGACGGTTAGCACTTTCCATTTGTACTTTGTACAGACTGTTTAAAGACTCCATCTGAGCTGCTGCTAAAGACATTTCTTCGCTATATTTCTTTTGAGCTGCCATAGAATCAACTGTTGGGCTGATACCTTTAGCCGCACCTTCAAAGTTTTTAATACTGTTACCTAAGCTTGCCATTAATTCACCATCAATTTTAGCTTCTTTTAAAAGGTTATCTAATTTTTTAGATAATAACCCTTCAGCATCTTTTGGCTCTTCTTTCTTAGCCTTTTTACCTAGTGATTGACCACCAGCTAATTCAGGATACACTAACGACCAATCTAAATCTGCTTGTTGTCTTTCAAAAGCTGAGTATATGAATACTAAGGCTTCCACAACCATACCTAGAGTTAAGATCTCTGAACCGAAAGGCCAGTGCTGAATTTTAAATAATGCTCCAACGATTACGATTGCTGCTCCTAATCCGTAGATCATGTTAGTGATTGTAATTTTACCTTTTTGTGCCATAATTTTGTTTAGTTTTTTAGTTTAAGTTAAATGGATGATAACTTAAGTAGGTTAATTTAATTTGGGTTATTGTTTTTAAGTTAGTTTAGTTAGTTGCCGCGTTTTTAGTTACCTCAGTTCCCATGTAATCTTGTACAGTTCTGAAACCAATATAACTTCTTGCAGAGTCCGCATACTCATAATCTCTAGAGCTTACCTGTAAGAAATAAGCCACATCTTTCCAAGAACCTCCTCTTACTACTTTACGAGAGTTTTCAGGATCATTCACGTTTGGATTAATCGTTGACATATACTCATAAGAAGCAGGATCGTAAGAACCGTTTACCCATTCTGAAACGTTACCTGCCATATTGTATAAGTTAAAATCATTTGGATCATAGGCATCTGCTTCAACAGTATATAAAGCTTGATCAGCTGCATAGTCACCTCTTAAAGGTTTAAAGTTTGCCATAAAACAACCTCTGTCATTCTTAGTGTAAGGTCCACCCCAAGGATATGAAGCACCTTGTAAACCACCACGAGCAGCATATTCCCACTCAGCCTCTGATGGTAATCTATAAGAATTTACTGGTTGCTTTCCTTTACTTCTTTGATAACCGTTGTGATATAGTGTTCTCCACTGACAGAATGCCTGAGCTTGTTTCCAAGACACACCTACTACTGGGTAATCACCATAAGCATCATGCCAAAAATAATCATTGTGCATTGGCTCATTATATGAGTAAGCAAAGTCTCTAATCCAAGCTGTAGTATCTGGATAAATCTCTACCTCTTCTTGCTGAATAACTTCTGAACGCTTAAGACTTCTATCTTTTGCAGCCTTAGCAATGTCCATGTACGTGTACTGAAATTTGAATTGCTTCACATCCCAAGTACGCTGTCCGTTATAAGACTCTTCTAATGGCAAATACATACCGTCCATAACCTCTGCATAAAGCTCATCTGGATAATCATCTGTAGCGAAATATAATTCCGCATCGCGATTAATCTTTCTTTGCTCATTACCATAGGTATTCTGCATATAACTTTCGTAGGCATTAAGCTCTTCAGGATTGGCATCTAAATATGCAAACTCACCAATGTCTCCATTACCTGGTGTCTTACCTTCTAGATCTGCCATCTCTGCTAACTTATATCTTAAGATAGAATCGCGTACCCAAAACACAAATTGACGATACTCACTATTTGTAATCTCAGTTTCGTCCATATAAAACGCACGTACAGTAGCTGTTTTTGTAGGAGCATCTTTTACACCAGCGATATCGTCGTCTGATTTACCCATAATAAACGCACCTCCAGGTACTAAAGTCATACCATAAGGCTTCTCTGGGTGCCATTTTTTACCTTGAACACCTACTAATTGTCCACGGTCTCCAGAATTACAACTGGCTACCAAAACCAATACAGTGGTAAGTAAAATAAATCTCTTAATATTCATAGTAACTCGAGGTTAAATTAGTCGTCCTTAATTTTAAGGTCGTAAACATATTTATATATTTTCTAAAAAACAACTTTTTTCGATTTTTTTTTACAGTTAATCCTTAAAAAATGCATTTCATCGATACCTTAAATGTTAAATTATCGACTAAGTGCTCTCTTTAAAAGCTGTTCTTCCTATAGGCTTTATACCAACGTTCGGGTATTTCACCCTGAGTAGCAAGTACATAATCGGCATGCATGCATGGTAATAACGTATGCTTTTTTAATTTATTATTAACATCTGGTAAAAAAGGTATTTCTATCCACCAACGTCCAGTTTTTAGACTTTTATAAAATATGAGCTCATCATCTTCAACCAAAACATTGTACTTCTGAAACTCATTTTCATTGTTAAAATTATCGTCTTTAACTCTACAATTCACTCCTTCTATAAAATACCATATCATTTGTGCAATAAGCATAGAGGACGCTGAATCATTTTTTGAATTAAAATACTCATATATCCCAAACGAAGATACCTTGTTACTTATACCAGCATATCGTGTAATAGCACAAATCTCTTTTCCTGAAAACCCATTTGGAGAGTATTTTAAATTATCGCTCACTTCTGATGCTCGTATCGACTTTAAATCTACAGAAACAACATGTGCATCTCTCATTAAAGGCTCTACCTTATGAATATCTGAAGATATTTCGCCCAAACGATACGATTCAAAGTACAACTTCTCCATAAGGTCGATTTCTTCTTGAGAATTGAAATACGTTTGATACCCAATAGTGGAATAATTGAAAAGATTATAAGGCTCTTCTACAATGATTTTACCGACATAACTATTATTCTTAATCGGAAGACTGGCATCACCTAAATCGAAATTAGTATCTACATTAACGATATTAACCATCGGTATTAAAGTATCATAAGCACGGTAATTAGGATACGTTAAGTCTTGACTGCCTCCAATTATAATAGGTATAATTTTCTTTTCTACTAAAACTGTTATTGTCGTACGAATGGCATAGTAAGTATCTTCTACAGATTCACCAGGCAGTATATCTCCTAAATCTGCAATAGTAGTGCTCCAGTTTCCCGGAAATAAAGTATAAAGTGTTTTTCTAATAGAATCGAAATTGATGTCAACTCCTATATAATTAACATCGTTTCTATTTTCTCGCACCCCAATGATAGCCAATTGAACATCATCTAAATCTGGAATACCGTTTTGCTTAGAGTGAATTTTGATTTTTTTTCCCAGCGCTTGTTGCGCTAATAGTTCTGAGTGAGCTAAAACCGCATCTGATACAGGCGTTAGAAAATTAAAATTCATAAAGTATTACTTCTTTTTGGTGGTCGTTTTCTTCTTTGTGGTTTTTCTTGTTTTCTTTTTTGGGGCATTTTTTTCTAGAATAGCTTTTGCTTCTTCTAAGGTCATATCAGAAACATCTACAGTCTTAGCCAACTCAACTTTCTGCTTACCTTTTATAACGTTGTGTCTTCCCCAACGCGCCTTTTCTACTCTAATTCCTTCATCTTCCCAAACATGAATAAGTTTATCCTTTTCTTTTTGGATTTTATCTTCGATCAAAGTTACAATGTCTTCTTCAGATAAATTGTCCCAATCATATTTTTTATTCACATTTATAAACATATTGTTCCACTTAATAAATGGCCCAAAACGTCCTTTTCCTTTTGTAACTTCTAAATCTTGATATATATATATTGGAGCATCAGCTTTTTCTTTCTCCTTAATATATACAATAGCTTCATCTAGCTCCACACTAAGGGGATCTACACCTTTAGGCAAAGAGACAAACTTTTTACCATATCTTACATAAGGCCCAAAACGCCCGTTATTAACTTCTACTTCATCATCTTTATAATGACCCAAGGCTTTTGGAAGCTTAAAAAGGTCCATTGCCTCTTCATAAGTAATAGTGTTGAGTTGCTGATCTGGAGATAAGCTGGCAAACTGCGGTTTTTCTTCTTCGTCTACAGTACCTATTTGAACCATTGGACCAAACTTACCTAAACGAACACTAACCTGGCGACCTGTTTTTGGATCAGTACCTAGAACACGTTCACCGGTTTCACGCTCAGCATTTTCTTGAACGTCTTCAACCTGAGGATGAAAACCTTTGTAGAAGTCCTTCATCATAGCTTTCCAGTCTTCTTTACCCTCAGCTATATCATCAAAACTCTCCTCTACTCTTGCGGTAAAATTATAGTCTAAAATACTTTCGAAATGATTTACCAAAAAGTCTGTAACTATAAAACCAACATCTGTCGGTACCAACTTACCTTTATTAGAACCTACTTTTTCTGTAAGATTATTTTCCTTAATATTTTGATTTGCAAACACTAATTGTTTGTATGCTCTTTCATCCCCTTCATGAGTACCTTTCTCTATATAATTTCTGTTTTGAATTGTTGAAATTGTTGGTGCATATGTTGATGGTCTTCCAATACCTAATTCCTCCAATTGCTTAACTAAAGAAGCTTCTGTAAATCTTGAAGGTGGTCTTGTAAAACGCTCCGTTGCCGTAATGTAGCTATTAGCTAATTCCTCACCTACCTTTAAATCTGGTAAAATACCATCTTGCTCTGCATCTTCATCGTCTGTTCCTTCTAGGTACACTTTCAAGAATCCATCAAAAGTTATGATTTCACCATTAGCTGTGAATTGCTCACTAACCTTTGCAGAACTATTAATTTGGATTTTTAAATTGGTACGCTCCAGTTTAGCCTCGCTCATTTGTGATGCAATAGCGCGTTTCCATATTAAATCATATAGTCTGGCCTGATCGCGCTCAACATTTACAGTATGATTGGAAAAATCTGTTGGTCTAATAGCTTCGTGAGCTTCTTGAGCTCCTTTGGATTTACCTTTGTAGTTTCTTGGTTTACTATATTCTGAGCCATAAGCAGAGACAATCTCTTTCTCTGCACCCTGTCTTGCTTCATCAGACAGATTAACACTATCTGTTCTCATGTAAGTTATAAGACCTGCCTCATACAAACGTTGTGCATTACTCATCGTTCTACTTACAGAGAATCCTAATTTCCTAGATGCTTCCTGTTGTAATGTAGATGTTGTAAATGGTGCGGCTGGTGATTTTTTTCCTGGCTTTTTCTGCAAATCAGCCACTTCATAAGTAGCTCCTTTGTTATTATTTAAAAACTCTAAAGCCTCCTTTTCAGACCCAAAATTCTTAGGCAATTTAGCTTTAAACGATTTTCCGTCTTCTGATGTAAATTCTGCATCTACTCTATATGATGCTTCTGGGCTAAAATCTTGAATTTCGCGCTCACGCTCTACAATAAGCCTTACAGATACAGACTGTACTCTACCTGCAGATAAGCCTCCTTTAACCTTTCTCCATAAAACTGGAGACAACTCATAACCCACAATACGGTCTAAAACACGTCTTGCTTGCTGAGCATCTACTAAGTTATAATCTATGCCTCTAGGATTCTCAATAGCCTTGTTTATTGCTGTTTTTGTAATTTCATGAAATACAATACGCTTAGTCTTTTCCTTATCTAAATCTAGCTCCTCTGCCAAGTGCCAAGCGATAGCCTCTCCCTCTCGATCCTCATCACTTGCCAACCAAACCGTATCAGCTTTCTTAGCTAATTCCTTTAATTTTTTAACGACATCTCGCTTATCTTTTGACACCTTATACTTTGGCTCAAAATCTCCTTCTACATCCACACCCAATTCCTTGGAAGGCAAATCAGAAATGTGTCCAAAACTAGACTCAACTTTATAATCTTTTCCTAAAAATTTTTCTATGGTTTTTGCCTTTGCAGGTGACTCAACTATGACTAGATTCTTCGGCATTCTTTATTTTTTTTGAGGTTACAAATGTATGCGAAAATAAATTTACAATCCTAATTTGGGTTTAAATAGCCTTTATTTTCTCAAAGCACGTAAGGTTTGAAACTAAAAAAGCCTTGTAAATACAAGACTTAATTTTTAGTATTTAAAAAAATATTTTCTAATATATATATGTTATAGGATCTGAATAGTCATCTACATTAATTATAATTTCATTTTCACCTTCTATCTGTAATGAAGTGAGATCAAATGAACGAGCCCTATCAACAAACGCTAAACAGTCTTCTGTATTTATTAAAAAAAACTTTACATAACGTTGAGGTGGATTGGATTCTGAAACAGATCCTGAATCTACTAATTGCATTTCCCAAGTATTACCATCGCAACCAGAAGCAGAAACATCAATAATCAAACAGTCGTCATTAATTGATACACTATTAATTGTATATGGACTCGTAGCAGAATTTGTATAAGTAAAACTATCTATTACGGCAAAACTTGCACAGTTACTTTCTGGTAAAGTCATGTCATCATCACATTGCATATTTACAAATAAAAGAACACACAATAAAGACATTATAATTTTTGAAATTTTCATAGGCTAGTGTTTTTAGTATAAGATGTAATTAATTGAAATGGTTGCGCAACAAAATCAAAAAACTTTGTAAAAATAATAATTTGAAGCAATTATAAATTATTATTTAAAACTGCCACTTTGTCACAGTCTACAAAATAATACTATCTTTGCATGTTTATTGACTATTGAAGAAAATAATAATTTCTCACACGAGTGAGTTTGAATAGATGGAGAAAATAATCGACGAAAACAAACAAGGTGAAACCTTGATATTAGACCAAAAAGACGGCAATCAAAAAAAGCTGTTTATAGAAAGTTATGGCTGTCAAATGAACTTTAGCGACAGTGAAATTGTAGCTTCAATTTTGTCTAATCAAGGGTATAATACAACGCAAAACCTAGAAGATGCTGATTTGGTTTTAGTAAACACTTGCTCCATTAGAGACAAAGCAGAGCAAACTGTTAGAAAACGCCTTAAATATTACGACAAAATCAAGGATAAAAACCCTTCAATGAAAGTTGGTGTGCTAGGTTGTATGGCAGAGCGTCTTAAAACTAAATTCCTAGATGAAGAAAAAATCGTTGATTTAGTTGTTGGTCCAGATGCCTATAAAGATTTACCAAATCTTTTAGCTGATGTAGATGAAGGTAGAGATGCCATTAATGTTATATTATCTAAAGAAGAAACTTATGGAGACATCTCTCCTGTAAGATTAAACAGCAATGGAGTTAGCGCTTTTGTATCTATAACAAGAGGTTGTGATAACATGTGTACATTCTGCGTTGTTCCTTTTACAAGAGGAAGAGAACGCAGTAGAGATCCGCAAAGTATTATTGAAGAAGTTAACGATTTATGGAACAAAGGTTATAAGGAAGTAACGCTTTTAGGACAAAATGTAGATAGCTATTTATGGTATGGCGGTGGACTTAAGAAAGATTTTGAAAAAGCCTCAGAATTACAAAAAGCTACAGCCGTAAACTTTGCTAAACTATTAGAATTGTGCGCAAAAGCGCAACCAAAAATGCGTTTTAGATTCTCCACATCTAACCCTCAAGATATGACTTTAGATGTTATTGAAACTATGTCTAAGTTTGAAAACATTTGTAATTACATACACTTGCCTGTGCAAAGCGGAAGCAACCGTATTCTTAAAGAAATGAATCGTTTGCATACTCGCGAGGAATATTTTGAGCTCATTGACAATATTAAAAGAATTATTCCAGATGTAGCGATTAGCCAAGATATGATTGCTGGTTTCCCAACAGAGACTGAAGAAGACCATCAAGATACCCTAACGCTTATGGAATACGTAAAATACGATTACGGTTTTATGTTTGCCTATTCTGAGCGTCCAGGCACACTTGCTGGCAGAAAAATGGAGGATGATGTTCCTGCAGATGTAAAACAAAGACGACTTAACGAAATACAAGCCTTACAACGTAGACATAGTTTACATAATACCCAAAAGCATGTTGGTAATATTGAAGAAATTTTAGTAGAAAAAGCTTCTAAAAAATCTGACGAGCATTGGTCTGGTAGAAACAGTCAAAATATGGTTGCTGTTTTTCCAAAAGAACACTACAAGCCTGGTGACTTTGTTAACGTAAAAATATTAGACTGTACAAGCGCCACACTTATTGGTGAAGCTGTAGGCTATTCAAAAAACAACTCTTAATTAATCTATCGATGAAAAAAATCTTATTATTACTTTGTGCATTTACTTTAGTAACAGCTTGTGAAAATGAACCATTAGACCCTGCCTTTACTGGTGGTGGAAATAATAATGGTGGCGGTAACAATGGAGGTAGCAACAGTGCTGACCTTACACTATCTATGTATGAGTTAGACACGGACACTTCTATTAATTTCTTTGGTCTTCCTATACGTACAATCACAAACTCTGATCTTAATATTTCGGATAATAAAGTTGTATCAAGTACAACGGTTTTTGAATTTGAAGGAGCGCCAAGTGAAACAGAAAACCAAACCTTTACTCGTAATGCTCAAGGACAAATAACGAGTAATGTATCTGTAAACTCTAATGGTACAACTACCAATGAATATATCATTACGTACACCAACGGACAAATCTCACAAATTACATATGACTATTTTGAAGATGACTTTGAAGACTACGTTTACAACTTCACATACGACGGTAACTTAATTACAAGAACTGTTGAAGGCTCAAACATTTCTACAGTATTTACAATAGATGGGTTTAACAGAGTTATAAAAAAGGAATCTTTTGATGGTACTACTTCTATACAAGTAGAAACAATTACATATAATGGACTTGGCAATATTAACAACAGTGTAGGTACAGGTGAGTTAGACAGCAACTATACCTATGATTTTGACGACAACACCAACCCATTACAAGTTGTATACAACGACAATTACCTATTAAACTTTTTAAGTGATGATTATTCTGACGAAATAGGACCTTTAATTGCTCAGTTTCACTCTACAAACAATTGGAATGGAGCTACATTTAACGGAGACACCTTCACTTTTGATTTAGCATACAATACAGCCGGAAGAATTACAAGTCGTGACATCGCTTACGATTTTGGAGCTGACTTAATGATAGAAATTAACGAAAGATTTAACTACGTTAATTAAACATGGAGTCCATACAAGCCATAAAACAACGCTTCGGCATTATTGGTAACGACCCTAAACTCAATCGTGCCATAGAAAAAGCTATTCAGGTTGCTGCTACAGATATTTCTGTTTTGGTTACTGGTGAAAGTGGTGTTGGTAAAGAAAGTATTCCAAAAATTATACACCAACTTTCTCACAGAAAGCACGGCAAATATATTGCTGTAAACTGTGGTGCTATACCAGAAGGTACCATAGACAGTGAGCTTTTTGGTCATGAAAAAGGTGCGTTTACAGGTGCTACACAAACACGTTCTGGTTATTTTGAAGTTGCTGATGGCGGAACCATATTCTTAGATGAAGTTGGTGAGTTGCCATTAACAACACAAGTACGTTTACTGCGTGTTTTAGAGAATGGAGAGTTTATTAAGGTAGGTTCTAGTAAGGTTCAAAAAACCAATGTAAGAATCGTGGCTGCTACAAACGTTAACATGTTTGAAGCCATTAAGAAAGAAAAGTTTAGAGAAGATCTTTACTATCGCTTGAGCACTATAGAAATCAATCTTCCTGCTTTAAGAGAGCGCAAAGAGGACATTCATTTATTGTTTAGAAAATTTGCCAGCGACTTTGCTTTAAAATACAAAATGCCAACAGTAAAGTTAACTGACGATGCTGTTGCTTTACTTTTAAAATACCGTTGGAATGGTAACATTCGCCAATTACGAAATGTTGCTGAACAGGTTTCGGTTTTAGAGCATAATCGTACTATTAATGCAGTTACACTTCAGAATTATTTACCAAATACAGGTTCAAATTTACCTGCGGTAATAAATAATACTAAATCTGAAAGTGACTTTAGCAGTGAAAGAGAAATACTTTACAAAGTGTTATTCGATATGAAGAGCGATTTGAATGACCTTAAAAAGTTAACTATGGAACTAATGAAGTCTGGCAGTGTTTCTGATGTTAAAAAAGAAAACGAACACCTAATACAAAAAATATATGGTGATGATGATGGTGACGATTACGAAACTGCATCTGAAGTAGAGAATTTAGAAGTACTATCTATACCTCCGCATACTGAAGATAATGACTCAGATATCATAGATGTAGACGATAAATATCACTTTGCTGAAGAGATTGAAGAAGAAGAAACCTTATCTTTACAAGACAAGGAACTAGAACTTATAAAAAAATCCTTGGAACGTCACAACGGTAAAAGAAAACTTGCTGCCGCAGAATTAGGTATAAGTGAACGTACACTTTACAGAAAAATTAAGCAATACGATCTTTAAGAAAAGATTAGCACAACACAAGTACTATTAAAAAAGCTAAGACGTTCAGATAAAAAAACGCTTCATGAGATTATTAAAATATATTGGCATACTGTTTCTCACAATAACCCTTACTGGTTGTGGTATTTACTCTTTTACAGGTCTTACTGAAACACCTGACAGCTTTCAGGTAAATTTTTTCCAAAATAATGCCGATTTAGTTGAGCCAGGTTTAGATATTCAATTTACAAACGCACTTCAAGATTTAATTCAAAATCAAACAAGTGCGCAATTAGTGACATCTGGTGGAGAAGTTATTTATGAAGGTGAAATTGTTGAGTATAGAATTGCTCCCATGACAGCCACTTCAGATAACAAGGCTGCACAAAACAGGCTAACTATAAGTGTCAATGTTAGATATATAAACACCCTTGACTCGGAAAAAGACATTGAGCAACGTTTTTCATTTTTCTTTGATTATGGAGCTGATGAACAATTAGTTGGAGGGCTTAAAGACGAAGCTCATGAGGTTATTTTTGAGCGTCTAACGCAAGACATTATTAACGCCACCTTAGCCGATTGGTAACATATGCAACTAAAAGAATTGACATATTTACTTCAGCATCCTGAGGCTGTTACAGCATCTCAAACCGATGCACTCTTGGCAAAAATTAGCGAGTATCCTTACTTTCAGCCCTTACGAGCCTTATACCTAAAAGGACTAAAGCAAAAAGAAAGCTATAAGTACAACAGTGCACTAAAAGTAACAGCTGCTCATACTGCAGATCGTAGTGTTTTATTTGACTATATCACATCTGAAGTATTTAATCAAAATGAAATTTCTAATCAAATAAAACAAAACTCGGAGCATATCAAATCTTTAGAGGTTAATGAAGCTGATGACATTTCAGTCAATAAAAGTGTAACTATCGATAACGCTTTGAAAGAGCACATTAAAGCTACTGAAGGTGTTTTAGACCCGAACTTATTTGAAGCTAAACCGCAACAGCAACAAATTTTAAGAGAAGAAACTCCAAAAATTGAAGATTCTATAATTTCGGTTGATGTTAAAAACATTACTACAGAAGAAAAACTTAACATTGGTAAACCATTAGAGTTTGATAAAAACGAAAGTCATTCTTTTACAGAGTGGTTAAAAATTACAAGTTTTAAACCTATTGAAAGGGAAACAGAAACTAAAACTGAAGAGTCTCAGAAGCAGGACACAACAGGCCCTCTAGCCAGCAAACTAGATCTTATAGATAAGTTTATAAGCGAAAACCCTAAGATAAAACCCGTTGCAAGCAATACACCAAAACCTAAATTGGTAAACAATGAGGAAGATGTTTCTGATAGCTTAATGACCGAAACTTTAGCAAGAATTTATTTAGAACAAAAAAACTACGACAAGGCCATTCAATCTTATAAAATTTTAAGTTTGAAATATCCAGAAAAAAGTAGTTTCTTTGCAGACCAAATAAAATTGGTAGAAGAATTAAAAGATAATACTATATAAAATGTTTACAATATTTTTAATCTTAATCGTAGCAATAGCCTTTCTATTGGTGGTAGTAATTATGGTACAAAATCCTAAAGGAGGAGGTTTGTCATCTTCTTTTGGTGGTGGCGGAACACAACAATTAGGTGGTGTAAAAAAGACCGGAGACTTCTTAGATAAGAGTACTTGGTTTTTAGGTACAGCATTAATTGTTTTAATCCTTGCTTCTAATTTAACCATACCATCTGACAATAATGTTGATTCTAAAGCTTTAGATGAGAAAGAAGCTATTGAAATACCTGCATCAACTCCAACAAACACAAATGATGCTGGTACTACTGACGGTAGAGAAGGGGAATAATAATTCTCAAAACAAACAACGCTTAGCCAACTTTAATAGTTGGCTTTTTTTATGCCTAATGTTTCCGACAGATTTATCTGCAAGTTTGTCAGTCTGTTTGTCTTGGCATAATTTTCGAACAACGCTAAAGCGTTAAAACAAATTTTAATTAATCAAAAATATTATAACAAATGGCTTTAAACATTAAACCTTTAGCAGACAGAGTTCTTGTAGAACCAATGGAGGCTGAGACAAAAACAGCTTCTGGTATTATTATTCCAGATAATGCAAAAGAAAAACCGCAAAAGGGAACTGTTGTTGCTGTTGGCAATGGCAAAAAAGACGAACCTTTAACTGTTAAAGTTGGTGATACTGTACTTTATGGAAAGTATGGTGGTACAGAATTAAAGTTAGAAGGTAAAGACTATTTAATGATGCGCGAAAGCGACATATTAGCAATTGTTTAATCTATTCTGTAATTCCGTAAATCATACGGAATCGCATTCAAACAAAAACTAACATTAATAAGATTCTTGCATTCGCAGGAGAAACAAAAACATAAAACAAAATGGCAAAAGATATAAAATTCGATATTGAAGCACGCGACGGACTTAAACGTGGTGTCGACGCTTTAGCAAATGCAGTAAAAGTAACTTTAGGACCTAAAGGACGTAACGTAATTATCGGAAAATCATTTGGTGGACCTCAAGTCACTAAAGATGGTGTTTCTGTAGCAAAAGAGATTGAGCTAGAAGATGAGCTAGAAAACATGGGAGCTCAAATGGTAAAAGAAGTCGCTTCTAAAACTAACGATTTAGCTGGTGATGGTACAACAACTGCAACCGTTTTAGCACAAGCAATTGTAAAAGAAGGTTTAAAAAACGTTGCTGCAGGTGCTAACCCAATGGACTTAAAACGTGGTATTGACAAGGCTGTAGAAACTATTACTGCCGACTTAGAAAAGCAAGCTAAAAAAGTTGGTAACTCTTCTGAAAAAATTCAACAAGTAGCTTCTATTTCTGCTAATAATGACAACACTATTGGTGAACTTATTGCTGAAGCCTTTGGTAAAGTTGGTAAAGAAGGTGTTATTACTGTAGAAGAAGCAAAAGGAACAGACACCTATGTAGATGTTGTAGAAGGTATGCAGTTTGACAGAGGTTACTTATCTCCTTACTTTGTGACTGATGCTGATAAAATGATAGCTGATTTAGAAAATCCATACATTTTATTATTTGACAAGAAGATTTCTAACTTACAGGAAATTCTTCCAATCTTAGAACCAGTAGCACAATCTGGCCGTCCATTATTGATTATAGCAGAAGACGTAGAAGGACAAGCTTTAGCAACATTAGTTGTAAATAAATTAAGAGGTGGTCTTAAAATCGCAGCTGTAAAAGCACCTGGTTTTGGAGACAGACGTAAAGCAATGTTAGAGGATATTGCTATCTTAACTGGTGGTACTGTAATCTCTGAAGAAAGAGGTTTCTCATTAGAAAACGCTGATCTTTCTATGCTAGGTACAGCTGAGTCTGTAATGATAGACAAAGACAACACAACTATTGTAAATGGTAACGGCAATTCTTCTGATATTAAAGCAAGAGTTAACCAAATTAAAGCTCAGATAGAAACAACTACATCTGACTATGATAAAGAAAAACTTCAAGAGCGTTTAGCAAAATTAGCTGGTGGAGTTGCTGTACTTTATGTAGGTGCTGCTTCTGAAGTTGAAATGAAAGAAAAGAAAGATCGTGTAGATGATGCTTTACATGCTACACGTGCTGCGGTAGAAGAAGGTATTGTTGCTGGTGGTGGAGTTGCTTTAGTAAGAGCTAAAAAGACTTTAGAAAAAATCACCACAGATAACCTTGACGAAACTACAGGTGTACAAATCGTTAATAAAGCGATTGAAGCTCCTTTAAGAACTATTGTTGAAAATGCAGGTGGTGAAGGATCTGTTGTTATCAATAAAGTATTAGAAGGCAAAAAAGACTTTGGTTACGATGCAAAGTCTGAAGAGTACGTAGACATGCTTAAAGCTGGTATTATAGACCCTAAAAAAGTAACTCGTATCGCTTTAGAAAATGCAGCTTCTGTAGCTGGTATGATTTTAACTACCGAGTGCGCTTTAGTTGATATTAAAGAAGATGCTCCTGCTATGCCACCAATGGGTGGAGGCGGAATGCCAGGCATGATGTAGGTCTCAGAGCCTCGACACGTAATGAACTCACTATTTCGAATAGAATAGTTGAGTTTGAATGATAAAGTAAAAGCCTTTGATGAAAATCAAGGGCTTTTGTTTTTTATCTATTTAATACAACATTCATTAATGTTATAAGCCCTATCAATAAAATTAAGCTTAGTGATATTTTCTTAAACTTATTTTGTGGAATATAATTCAATATCTTTTTTCCTATTGCTGTCCCAATAAAACCAATAACTATTAAAAATGGGATATAAATTAAATCATGATTATGGATAAATCCATTATAGTAATACACAAATGTTCTTGAGAAGTCAATTAAAAAATCTATAAAAGCTGATGTTGCAATAAAAGCACTTTTTTCCAGATTGAAAGCTGCCATTGTCAATCCTCTAATTGCACCTCCTGTTCCCAAGAGTCCAGCAGAGAACCCAGACAAACCACCACCAATTAAAGCATTTCGTTTGTTTGGACTTATTATTAAATCTTTTTTAATTAAAAACACAATTGCCAAAACAACTAAGAATAGACCAAGAAACAATTCGAGATAATGACTATTAAAAGCTTTTGCAAGTAAACCACCTACAACCACAAAGATCACAGAAGGTACTCCTATATTAATAAGCAATTTTTTATCTAGACCTTTTTTGAACAAAACAATTTTACTCAAGTTACTTGATAAATGGTAGATAGCCGTAAGACCTAAAACCGATTCAAAATCGAAATAAAAGTTTGCGATTGGAACAAAGAAAACAGATGACCCAAACCCACCTATTGTCCCTAAAACCTCAGCAATCAAGGCTAAAAACAGAAATACATAGCTTAGGTCTCTCATTTTTAATGTTTTCAATTACATGCTAACCAAGTTCGATGAAAATTTCAAAAAAGTCAAAAAATATAGCATAAAAAAGCCTTTGATTTTATTCAAAGGCTTATTCTTAACTTACTGATTAAATCTAATGACCATGATTTGAATGATCTTCACTTTCACCATCTCCTGATTGATTCATTGCCATGTCATGATCGTATTGGCAACATCCTGGTAGGTTTTTGTAAGCTTCTTCACTTCCTGCAACTTTTTCTGTATCATAACCTGATGCTGCAATTGCATTATGAATTGCCATTTCATCTGTTTTAGAGCTATCAAAAGACACATCTATTTTCTTTTTGTCTGTATCCCAATTTGCAGTTGCTACACCTTCTACTCCATTTGCGGCTTTCTCGATAGTGTCTTTACACATACCACAGTTTCCTCTTACTCCAAATGACAAATCTGTCATTGCGATGTCTTTTGATGCTTCTGACACTTCTGTTGAAACAGTTTCTTCTGCTTTTTTGGCTTCTTCTTTACAACTTGTTAACCCCATAGCTATGATTACAGTTATACTTAAAATTACTTTCTTCATTGTTTTAAAATTTAATTATTGCTTATGTTATTTATTCTATTGTTTGTTTTACTTCACCGCATTTAAGCATAGAATCACCAAAATATGGATTCAAGATTTGTTCTTCTTTACTCAACCAGTATGCGCCATTATTGTTATCTGCCATAGGGCAAAACTCCACATATACTTTTTCATTAACACCAAATAATTGAACCGCCTTTATTAGATGAGTAGATAATTGTTTGAAATGATCTCTTTGAATTTTAATTTCAGAGGATTTAGAAATTGAATTAGCAGATGCCTGAATATGACCTTCTAAAGCCATCCATTGTTTGTGCGCCTCGCCTGTTAATAATTTCATATCTATTTTACGAAAGCTTGATATTAATTTTTTGGCATCACTAATTGCTTTTTCTGAATTATCTTCTACCAAAGCATCTTTTAAATTTATGTAGTTATCATACACTTGTTTTAATTGTTGTTGAAATGCTTTAGGTGATTCTAATCGAGTGATTTTTGAATGGTTTTCATTTACTGTCATTTCTTTAGAAACTGGCTGATTCATCATGCTTTTTTTGCCTTGTAATTGTGCTGCTGCATCTACTGTAAAAGTTCCGTTGGTGACAATTTCGTCTCCTGAAGATAATCCGTCCAACACTTCGTAATTATCGCCTATTTTATTGCCTAAAGTGACTTCTTTAAGTTCAAAAATAGGCTCGTTTGGATTTGATTTGATATAGACTACAGAACGTTCGCCAGTCCAAAGTACTGCTGAAGACGGAACGGTTATCACTTCATTTGAATTGATTTTATCGCTTTCAATTTCTGCAGATACAAACATTCCTGGTTTAAAAATCGCTTCTTTATTATTTAAAACCACGCGTAAATCTACAGTACGTGTTTTGGTATTTAAAACTGGATCTATAAAATCAACCGTTCCTTTAAATGTTTTATTAGGATAAGCATTAGTTATCACTTTAACTTCTTGACCTTTTTTGAATTGTTCAATCTGATTTTCATATACATCAAAATTTGCCCAAACCGTATTTAAGTTTGCAATTTTCAGCAATGGTTGTCCTTGTTTTATATAATCTCCTTGTTCTACAAGCTTTTCGGTGACTGTTCCAGAAACGGTAGCATATACCGGAAAGTTTTCAATCACTTTTCCTGATGCCTCAATTTGATTTATTTGGTTTTCAGAAAGTTTCCAAAGCTTTAATTTATTTCGTACCGCTTTGTGTAAAGCAGGTTGAGATTCTTTTAAAGAAGACGCTGTAATCAATTCTTGTTGGGCAGCGTATAATTCTGGTGAATAAATAGTAGCTAAAAGTTGTCCTTTACGCACTTCTTCGCCTGTAAAACTAATATTTAAACGTTCAATCCTGCCTGAAAAATAGCTGACTTGCACAGCGTTTGCTTCTTCGTTTTCGGCAATTTTACCAGATAGTTTTATGGTGCCATTTTCAATTGCACCATTACCAACTACCATAGTTTGTATGTTTGCCAACGCCATAGCACTTGGTGTCAATTTGAATTGATCTGCTGTTAAACCATCTGCTCCAGCTTCAGCAGGAATTAAATCCATACCACAAATTGGACAATCTCCTGGTTCTGGCTGCATAATTTGTGGATGCATTGAGCACGTCCACATTTGATTGGTTTGCGAAGTTTCATCATGACTATGATTTGCTTCTTCACTGGAATTATTTCCAAAAAGGAACCAACCAACCAATACACCAGCCAAAAGCAGCCCTAAATAAATGATTATTTTATTATTTTTCATTTTCTAATCGTTTTATCATGGCTTTCATTTCTTCAATTTCTTTCTTTTGAGCTGTAATAATATCTTCTGCCAATTGTTTTACTTCTGGATCTTTAATATCTGCTCTTTCACTAGTTAAAATAGCTATTGAATGATGTGGTATCATGGCTTTCATCCATAAAATATCGCCTACAATTGGTTTTTGCATTCTTACTAAAGATAGAGCACTAACAAACAATACTAAGCTTCCTATTAAAATTGCTATGTTTTTCTTTTTGTCATGATACATTTTTCGCATAAAAAACCACATGACTACAGCCATAGTTGAAATTCCTAAACAAGTCATATAAAAACGTGTGAGGCTAAAATATACGTGATCTATCGCATAGGTATTTAAATACATTGTGATGTACATTGTAATAAATGAACAGCCTAACATTATAAAAAATGTTTTGTAGTTTCCTTTTTTTGAATGTGTATTTGAATTTTCCATAGTTTTAAATTTTAAATAGTTAACATCAATATTGCCATGATAATCATAATGGCATTTTCGATAAATGTAGCTTCTGTCATTGGCAATTTAAGCGCTGTACCTAAGCAAGCACAACGTATTGATTTTTTATCTAATAAGGTTTTTGTAACTCCAATAGTTGTAATACCTAATATGACAAGGGTAATGATTAAAGCAATTTCGATTTCAAAACGCATTAAGAACATTAATCCTAAAGCAGTTTCTATAAATGGGTAAATCCAACCGTAAGCAGGTACACGTTTTGCTAAAGGATCGTACATACTAAAAGATTCTGGAAAACCTTTTAAATCTAACATTTTAAAGAAACTAAACACAATGTAAAATAGACCCATAAAATCTAACATAAATGCCGACCAAGTCCAATCTTTATAGTGTAATAAAGTACTAGCTGAAGCTATATAAAATATAATAAGCAAAAGCGGTTTTAACTGTTGTAACTTACTTTTATTCTCTTCCATTGGCATGCTGCTCATATTAGATGATGCAAAGACATTTTTCTCTTGCTTTTCTGTAATTGTATATTTATCTGATAAAGCATTTTGTAGTTTTTCTGTTGAAACATGAGATGACATTGTTATTTCTGCTTCACCTTTTTCCAAGTTTACTTTAACCTCATTTACGGCATCTAAAGCGTTTAAACCTTTTTCTACTGAAGCCTTGCAACCATTGCAAGTCATTCCTGTTATATTATATGTGTGTGTCATTTTTTATTGAATTAAATAATTGATAATTGTACTTTGTATGTAATATTTTTTAACCGCTTCAATTTGATTGATTTGAAACTTTAACTGCAATTCCTGAATATCTAAAACATCATTAAAATCTATAGTTCCGGTTTCGTAGCTTTTAATAAGAATTTGCTCTGCATCTTTAGCTTGTTTCAGGTTTTTTGTTGCTGTTTTATGACTTATTCTTGCTGAAATTCGGTCCTTTATAGCTTTATCTAATAGCGTTTTTAAACTGTTTAATCGTTCTTGTTTTTGGTAATTGATTTCCTGTTGTTCCAGTTCATTTTGTTTGGTAACCGACTTGTATTTTTTATTAAAAATGGGAATTGACAATGAAACCATTGGCATGATAATATCTTTACCATTTTCTGAAAAACTCATATCTGGTCTTTCTTCTACATTGATATAATCCAATCCAAAACCTATCATTGGACTGCTTTCTTTTTGGTTTAGTAATTCTGATTTTTCTACAGATTGGTAAAGCTTATCAAACTTCAATAATTCAGGATGAACTGATAGATTTTCAGAATTCATTTCAAGATCTTCCGAAGGAATAATTAAACTATCTGCAACTGAGATTTTCGTTTTATTGTTTCTATTTAAAAGATTATTGAAATTGGTTTGTTCTGCTAAAAACTGTTGTTGCAATACATCTTTTAGTTGCTGTAAATCATTTTGTCGCATTTGAAGACGCAATACATCTACTGCAGAAGCTTTACCTACTTCAACTGATGTTAACGCCATAGTTTCGTAGGTCTCCAACAGTTTGATATTCTCGCTTATCACTTGCTGTGTGGCTTGATTTGCATACAGATTGTAATAAGATTGCGACACCGAAGCCAGCAATTTACGCTTAGCAATCACAATATCTTCATATTTCGCATCTGCCAAAGCAGTTACATAATCTTCACGAGAAGTAATGGCACCAAACCAAGGTAGCATTTGTTTTACAGATACTTTAAACCGTTGTGCCCCTGTTCTTGTTTCAGGTTCACTTACAAAATAGCCAACGCCAAATTCTGTATTTGGAATGGTATTGACTTCGTTTACTTTTTCTGAAGCTCTTTTGTACTGTAGCTCAAACTTTTGAATTTCAGGATTGTTCTCTAATGCTTCATTAATTAATGTTTCTAATTGTTGCGCATTTCCTTTGAGACAAAAGAGAATAGAAAAAAGAAAAAAGATGTTTTTTATTGATTTCATTTTGATGCTCTTTTAATTTTAGACTCAGCTTTCCAGCTATATAAAACTGGCACTACAAATAGGGTTATTAAAGCGATTAACATTCCACCGAAACTTGGTATTGCCATAGGAATCATAATATCGCTTCCTCTTCCTGTTGATGTTAACACTGGTAATAATGCTAAAATGGTGGTTGCTGTTGTCATTAAACACGGTCTGATACGCTTTTCACCTGCTTCTACAATTGAGGCTTTTATTTCCTTTTTTGTTTCGGGTGAATTTCTATTGAAGGTTTGCGTTAAATAGGTTGCCATAACGACACCATCATCGGTTGCAATTCCAAATAGTGCAATGAAACCAACCCAAACGGCGACACTTAAATTAATGGTGTGCATTTGGAATAAATCGCGAAGATTTTCGCCAAAGAAACTGAAGTTTAAAAACCATGATTGTCCGTACAACCAAATCATTAAAAACCCACCTGCAAAAGCAACTGCAATACCCGAGAACACCATTAAAGATGTACTAACCGAACGGAATTGAAAATACAGAATTAAGAAAATGATTGCCAATGCTAATGGCACAACTACTGACAAAGTTTTTTCGGCACGTAATTGGTTTTCATAACTACCTGTAAACTGATAGTTAATGCCTTTTGGCACAATTAATTCGCCTGAATCTATTTTACTTTGAATCATTGACTGCGCATTTTCAACTACATTAACTTCTGCATAACCATCCATTTTATCAAATAGCACGTAGCCTACTAAAAAGGTGTCTTCACTTTTTATTACTTGTGGACCTTGCTCATAACGAATGGTTGCCAATTCACTTAAAGGCACAAGACTGCCTTTTTCAACAGGCACATAAATTTGCTCTAAATCGGTTGGATTTGCTCGTAACTCTCTTGGGTAACGAACACGAACACCATAACGCTCACGACCTTCAACAGTTTGGGTTAAAGACATACCGCCAACTGCGACTTTTAGTACATTTTGAACCTCTTCAATACTTACACCGTAACGTGCGATTTTTTCTCTATCAATATCGATTAACAAATAGGGTTTACCAACAATTCGGTCTGCAAAAACAGCTTCATCTTTTACACCTTCGGCTTCTTTTAAAATGGTTTCTAACTTCATTCCAAAAGTTTCAATTTCTTTTAAATCTTGACCTTTTATTTTAATGCCCATTGGCGCTCGCATACCTGTTTGCAACATCACTAATCGCGTTTCAATAGGTTGTAATTTTGGTGCAGATGTCACACCTGGTAGCTTGGTTACTTTTACAATTTCGTTCCAAATATCGTCAGGTGATTGAATTTCTGGTCGCCAATTGCGGTAGAATTTACCATCGTTATCTTCAATCAATTGAGATTTTTCGACTGCGCTATAGGTGACATTTTCTGAATTATTTGGATTTGCAATAAAACGTTCATCTTTCAATTCAAACAATCCGTCTTCATTGACTTTATAGCGTTGACGCTCACCTTTATCATTCAACATATATTCTGATTTATATTGAATGATATTTTCATACATTGATAATGGCGCAGGATCTAAAGCAGATTCTGTTCTACCAGCTTTACCTACAACGGTTTTTATCTCTGGAATACTGGCTACAGCCATATCCAATTGCTGTAAAACACGTTTATTTTCTTCTACGCCAGAATGCGGCATCGACGTTGGCATTAACAGAAAAGAACCTTCGTTTAATGATGGCATAAATTCTTTCCCAGTGTTTTTCATTATGAAAAACCCTGCAATAACGATAGCTGTTGGGATAGACAGAAACAGTAATTTATTATCTAAACACCATCTTAAAATGCGTGTGTAATATTTTATGAATAATGAGAATATACCTAATAATCCAAAGCAAATAATAGCTACAAAAATGAGGTTTAAAAAGAAGCTTTCCGTAACACCTAAAGGTCGCCAATATTCGGCTAACAAGAATACGATTGCCGAAGCTGAAATGATGATGTTAGCAAGATTCGCTTGTTTATCTGAAATCTTATCTTGAAGCTTTAGTAAAGCTACTACACCAAAAGTGATAAGTATGATTCCTAACCAATATCCATAAAATATCGCAGCTATTCCTAATACTATTAAGACACCATTTAAAACATATTTAAAATGTTTTTGAATGCTCTTTTTTCGGAATAAAAACGCTGCAAACGGCGGAATCAAAAACAACGCAACAATAATGGAAGCTGTTAATGCAAAGGTTTTGGTAAACGCCAACGGACGGAATAATTTTCCTTCGGCACCAATCATTGTAAACACAGGGATAAAACTGATAATTGTTGTCATCACTGCAGTTACGATTGCGCCTGAAACTTCAGCTGTAGCATTGTAAACGACTGTGTTAATAGGTTGATTGTTTTCGTTTTCACCTAAATGCCTGATGATGTTTTCTGAGAGAATGACACCAACATCTACCATAGTTCCAATAGCAATGGCAATTCCAGATAGTGCTACAATATTAGCATCGACATTAAAGAGCTTCATCGCAATAAACACCAATAATACCGCAACAGGTAATAAACCTGAAATCAATACAGAAGCACGAAGGTTAAATACCATAATGACAATGACCAAAATGGTAATAAGAATTTCTAAAGTTAAGGCTTCATTTAGCGTACCAAGCGTTTCTTGAATGAGTTCTGTACGATCATAAAATGGCACGATGGTGACTTGTGATGTTCTACCATCCGATAATGTTTTTGTTGGTAAACCAGCGCTTAATTCGTTTATTTTAGCTTTGACATTGTTAATCACTTCCATTGGGTTAGCACCATAACGCGCTACGACAACGCCACCAACTACTTCAGCACCTTCTTTGTCTAATATTCCACGTCTTGTTGCTGGACCTAGAGACACTTTTGCAACATCTTTTATTTTGATAGACGTGTAATCTTCAGAAGTTACTACTGCATTTTCGATGTCTTGTATTGATTTTACATAACCTAAACCACGCACAAGATATTCGGCTTGATTAATTTCTAAGGTCTGCGCACCAATATCTTTATTGCTTTCTTTAACCGCTTTTACAATTTGGTTCAAACCAATGTTGTATTGACGCATTAATTCTGGGTTGACATCTACTTGATATTCCTGAACATATCCACCAATAGATGAAACTTCAGAAACACCACTTGCTGAGGATAACGCATATTTTACATAGTAATCTTGAATGCTACGTAATTCATGTAAATCCCATCCGCCAGTGACGTTTCCGTTTTCGTCACGACCTTCAAGCGTGTACCAAAATATTTGACCTAAGCCTGTAGCATCTGGACCCAATGCAGGATTTACGCCTTCTGGCAATAATCCATTTGGTAAGGAATTGAGTTTTTCGAGAATACGACTTCTACTCCAGTAAAATTCAGCATCTTCTTCAAAAATGATATAGATGCTTGAAAAACCAAACATTGAAGAACTTCGAATGGTTTTTACTCCTGGTATACCTAATAATGATGTGGTTAACGGGTAAGTAATTTGGTCTTCAATATCTTGAGGCGAACGACCATCCCATTTGGTAAAAACAATTTGTTGATTTTCACCTATATCTGGAATAGCATCTACAGCTACAGGATTGCTTGGTAAAAAACCTGTATCCCAATTAAATGGTGCATTTACAGTTCCCCAACCTACAAAGAGGACAAGTAATAATACTGCTACGAGTTTATTTTCTATTAAGAATTTGATGCTTTTGTTTAGCATTGATTTTTATAATTAAACAGTTAGACATTGGTATTAGAACAATACCGAATACAGTAAATTATCCGCATAGCAAAGCCATAGGATAACAACCTCTAAAAGTTTAAAAATCAAATTAAATAAGTCTCGTCAATCTTGAAGATTTGCCTGACGACGAGTGGCGGTTTGTATGCTTCAAAAGAAGAAACATTTTTATCAATATTTTCAAAAAGATTGATAAATGTATAAACAAACGAAGTGATAAAAACCTGTTGCTCGAAAGAAATTTTATCAACGGTTAATTGTAACTCATCTTGTCCTTCTACCGATATTTGCTTATCATCACAACAACTTTTTTTTGTGATTGAACAGCTTTTGGTTGATGGTTTTTCCATTTCCATACCACAACCTTTTGCTTTATGAAAAAATGCGGTTTCTACTAAAGTATCTCCACAATAATGCATATTAACGGTAAATGACATTGTAGAAAATAACACTACAAATGCCATAGCTAACGATACTATTTTATGGAAAACTTTTTTCATACGTAATGCGAAGTTACGAAATTTTAATTACTAGCCTACTTTTTAATTAATCCTTAACGATTAAGCTTATAATAGTAAAATGCTGGTAATAGTAGTATTAAACCAATAGGCTGAATTAAAAACCGTCTAACATTAAAGAATAAATAATAATCTTCTTGCCTTGGGTTGATGACAAAATATAGAAAAGGAATCAGTAATAGTACATAAGCGATAATATACAACAATGTAGAAAATTTTATCATCACTTTATCATTAAAAACAAAGTAAAGGATTCCTAATGATGCTAAAGTATTTAGTAAATATCGCAGACTGGTGTAGAATACCAATTTAGCAACTTCACGTCTTGGGTTATCCATATAGAGATAGTCATTTTCAAAAAACGTGAGATAAGGATCGTAAAACAAATCATCCTCAAAGCCTCTAATTGCCACCAAAACAAGTAACAATAGAACAGCAAATATGTAACGCGTAAGTTTAGGCATTTGCGTTTACATTTTTAGAAAACCTGTTCACCCAAAACATCCAAAGCAAAAATACTGTACCATAAATCAACATTGGGAAAATAACATTGTGCAATACCTCACGTCTCCATGGGTAATGGTACAATCCTGCCGATAAAATAACTATTCTAATAAGATTAAAGGCATAAATAATAATACTACCAGCAAAACAATAAAACAATATTGTTTTAAACTTTCCGGCAAAAGCAACAATAAATGATAGAAACAAAATGATAATGCTCACAGCATTACAACCTTCTATAACTCTGGCTACAAATTTTCCATTTATGATTACTTTCATAGAAGGTTCGTTGGGATGCGGCAAAACTTGAGCATCATAACCTATACTATTGAGTAAAGAGTTGGTCTGTCTAGCAACCAAATTGGTCATATAATCTGGATAGTATTTAGAACCATCTGATAATTTCAAATACACATTATAACCAATAGTTAATACGCCATACACCAATAAAAAGGTGATAATGAATCTTATAACGAGCTTGTATTTTGTTAAGAGTTCTCTCAAATAAAATATTGTTAGTTGTAGGCTGTTAAATTTATGAAAACCCTAATTTAAAAGTTCATGCTTTTGGATATTTTTGCCAAAAACTTGCAATTATGACTTTTGAAACCCTAAAACCTGAAATAAAATCAATAGTATCAAACACAAACTTTAATATAGACGAGCGTCTTTTAAAAATTTGTGAGCTTCTTGAAGCTAATATAGACTATTACAATTGGGTTGGTTTCTATTTTAAAAATGGCGATAAAAACGAGTTAAAATTAGGACCTTATGTTGGTGAGCCAACAGACCACACTATTATTCCATTCGGAAAAGGGATTTGCGGACAAGTTGCTGTAAGTAACAAAAACTTTGTAGTACCAGATGTCTCTGCTCAAGACAACTACATAGCATGCAGTATTACAGTAAAAGCTGAAATTGTAATTCCAATTTTTGTAAATGGTGAAAATATTGGGCAAATAGACATAGACTCTAACACACCAGATCCATTTACGGAAGCTGATGAACGCTTTTTAGAGTTTGTTTGTACGGAAGTTGCAAGTTTACTTTAATGATACCACTAACTACATTCCTGTTCTAATAGCCTCAACTGGATCTAAACGTGATGCTGAAAATGCTGGTATCACTCCAGAAATCAAACCAATAACCGTAGAAAGAACAAAACCAAGGAACATATTACCAAAGGATAAGACAAACTCAAAGTCCTCTCCTACTACTCCATTCATTACCAAAGCCGTAATGTATACAAGTAAAAGACCAATTAAGCCTCCAACAATAGCTAAAATAACTGCTTCAAACAAAAACTGAAATAGGATAAAACGGTTCTTGGCACCTAAGGATTTCTGAATCCCAATAAGGTTAGTACGTTCTTTAACACTCACAAACATAATATTTGCAATACCAAAACCACCAACTAAAAGTGAGAATCCACTAATAACCCAACCAACGAGGTTGAGTGTACCTATAATCGTATCTACAAAGGATACTAAACCTGACAACTTATTTATGAAAAAATCGTCATCCTCATCCGCCTTAAGACCTCTATAGGTTCTGAATTTTTGTTTTAAAACACTTTCAAAAGCGCCAATATCCACATTTTCTTTTGGCTTTATTACCACAGCACCTGGTAACCCATTTACACCTCCATTCCTAAATTGTCTCACAAAATTAGCTGGTACAAACCCCTTAACATCTGGAGAATCACCCAATCCAGCACCATATTTTTTTAGCACACCTATAACTGTAAGCTTTCTTCCATAAACCCTAACTACCTTTCCTATCGGATTAGTTTGATCAAATAAATTTTCGGCTAACTCAGAACCCAAAACAATAACTGACGAACCTGTATCTGACTCTAATTCTGAATAAAATCTACCTTTTTCAATTTTTAAATCATCTATAGTGTAGATGCCATGCGAAATAGGTGTAATTTCAATATTAGTTAAAGTCTCAGCCTGATAGCGTATTGTTTCTCTTCCTCCAAAAATCACATAAGCTGACTCTTCAATATCTGGTACATTGCGTCTTACAAACTCAAAATCATCATAATCAACTTGAGGAAAATTATCGCGTTTCCATCTCGGAACATCGGATGGTCCGAACGAAAACTTAGTAAGATACATGGTATTTTTGTCTAATCCAGATAGATTTTCTTTAATATTTCTATCTAAAGAATCTACAGCCGCCAAAACTGCAATAATTGAAAAGATACCAACCGTAACCCCTAAAAGCGATAAAAAGGTACGTAACTTATTATTCCTAAGGGCATTTAGCGCAAACGAAAAGCTCTCTTTGAATACTCTTAAATAGACAAGCATGCGTTGGTTGTTTTAAAACAATTTAAAGATAGGACGTTTTCAACAATTTATTGTTACAAAAAACTTAAAGAAACTGAGATAACCCCTAAGATTATACTATTGTTTATTTTATTTTTGCAGCATCAAAATCACAACACAACATTATGAGCAACAAAACCATCTCCTCAGCACTAATTTCGGTATTTAGTAAAGACGGATTAGAACCAATTGTAAAAAAGTTAAACGCCCTTAACGTTACTATTTATTCAACTGGTGGAACAGAAAAATTCATTAAAGACTTAGGCATTAATGTCGTGCCTGTAGAAGATGTTACATCTTACCCATCAATCTTAGGTGGAAGAGTTAAAACTTTACATCCAAAAGTTTTTGGTGGTATTTTAAATCGTCAAAATCATGAAGGTGATGTAGCTGAGCTTGCTGAGTTTGAAATTCCGCAAATAGACTTGGTAATTGTTGACTTATATCCTTTTGAAAAAACGGTGGCTTCTGGTGCCAGCAATCAAGATATTATTGAAAAAATTGACATTGGAGGTATTTCACTCATTAGAGCTGCCGCTAAAAACTATGCAGATGTTACCTGTGTTTCTTCTCTAGATGATTATGCTGAATTTTTAGAATTACTTGAATCTAAAAATGGAGAAACTTCTGAAGAAGATCGTAAGCGTTTTGCTACAAAGGCATTTAATGTATCTTCTCATTATGATTCTGCTATTTTTAACTATTTCAATAAAGATGAAGAAGAAACAGTTTTAAAGATTAGTGAGACAAAAGGAAAAGTATTGCGTTATGGCGAAAATCCACACCAAAAAGGATTTTTCTTTGGTGATTTTGATGCGATGTTTACAAAACTTCATGGTAAAGAATTGAGCTACAACAACCTTTTAGACGTTGATGCTGCTGTAAATCTTATTTTAGAATTTAAAGGTGAAGATCCAACTTTTGCTATTTTAAAACACAATAATGCATGTGGTTTTGCACAAAGAGATACTATTCATCAAGCCTACATAGATGCTTTAGCTGGTGATCCTGTTTCTGCTTTTGGTGGTATTTTAATTTCAAATACAGAGATTGATAAAGCAACTGCAGAAGAAATTCACAAGTTATTCTGTGAGGTTGTTATTGCACCTTCATTTAGTGACGAAGCTTTAGAGATTTTAAAAGGAAAGAAAAACAGAATTCTTTTAATCTTAAATGATGTTGAACTATCTGAAAAAACTGTTAGAACCTGCTTGAATGGTGTTTTAGTTCAAGACAAAGACAACAAAACTGATAGCTTAGAAGATCTAAATACTGCAACAACAAAAGCACCAACAGATGCTGAAAAAGAAGATTTAATTTTTGCTTCAAAACTATGTAAGCACACAAAATCTAACACCATAGTTCTTGCAAAAAACAAACAACTTTTAGCAAGCGGAACTGGACAAACAAGCCGTGTAGATGCACTAAACCAAGCTATTCACAAAGCAAAATCTTTTAATTTTGATTTAGAAGGAGCTGTTATGGCAAGCGATGCATTTTTCCCTTTTCCAGATTGTGTAGAGATTGCAGACAATGCTGGTATCACTGCTGTGATTCAACCTGGTGGCTCTATTAAAGACGAATTAAGTATCAATTATTGTAATGAAAATAATGTTGCTATGGTCTTTACGGGAACACGTCATTTTAAGCACTAAAAAATATATTGAGTTAAAACATCTATAAAGGCAGAAATAACGTATAATTTATTACATTTACGCTTAGTCATAAACTTATGACAAGAATAACCCAAATAATATTATAAACGCGCATGGGATTTTTTGATTTCCTAACGGAAGAAATAGCCATAGATTTAGGAACCGCAAACACACTAATTATACACAACGATAAGGTTGTTGTAGATAACCCTTCTATAGTAGCAAGAGACCGTATTAGTAATAAAATAATTGCTGTTGGTAAAGAAGCCAACATGATGCAAGGTAAAACACACGAGAACATTAAAACGATTAGACCTCTAAAAGATGGTGTAATTGCAGATTTTGATGCCTCTGAGCAAATGATAAGTATGTTTATAAAAAACATACCTGCGCTAAAGAAAAAGTTTTTTAATCCTGCATTACGAATGGTTGTTTGTATTCCTTCTGGTATTACTGAAGTTGAAATGCGAGCGGTAAAAGAATCTTGTGAGCGTGTTAATGGTAAAGAGGTTTACCTCATCCATGAGCCAATGGCTGCAGCTATTGGTATTGGCGTAGATATTATGCAACCAAAAGGTAATATGATTGTAGATATAGGTGGTGGTACTACTGAAATTGCAGTTATAGCACTTGGAGGTATTGTTTGTGACAAATCTGTTAAAGTTGCTGGTGATGTATTTACCAACGATATTATCTATTACATGCGTACACAACATAACTTGTACGTTGGAGATAGAACTGCCGAAAAGATAAAAATTCAAATTGGAGCTGCAACGGAAGATCTTGAATTACCACCTGAAGATATGAGCGTTCAAGGACGTGATTTATTAACCGGTAAGCCTAAACAGGTTCAGATTTCATATAGAGAGATTGCTAAAGCATTAGATAAATCTATCTTAAGAATTGAAGATTCTGTAATGGAAACCTTATCTCAAACTCCACCTGAATTAGCCGCAGACATATACAACACAGGTATTTATCTTGCAGGTGGTGGATCTATGTTAAGAGGCTTAGACAAACGTTTGTCTCAAAAAACAGATTTACCAGTTTATATCGCAGAAGACCCATTAAGAGCCGTAGTAAGAGGTACAGGTATTGTACTTAAAAACTTACCAAAATTCAAAAGCGTATTGATAAAGTAAAAGGAAAATAAATGCAACAAATCATAAATTTTGTTATTAGAAACAAAACCTTTCTGTTGTTTTTTTTCCTTTTTAGTGTTGGTTTAGCGCTCACAATCCAATCGCATACCTATCACAGAAGTAAGTTTATAAACTCTGCAAATGCATTATCTGGTGGTGTTTATGGCACCGTAAATTCTATTGATAAATATTTTGATTTAGAAAAGGAAAATAAAATTCTGGCTGAAGAGAACAAACGTTTAAAAGAACAACTTTTTAATTCTGAAAACTCAGAAAACAATGTCGTAATAGACACTACAATCTCTAGAGAAAACTACAGAATAACAATTGCAGATGTCTATAAAAACAGTTATTCTTCAACCAATAATTTTCTAACCATCAACAAAGGTAAAAATGATAGTATTAAACAAGATTTTGGTGTTATAACATCAAAAGGCATTGTTGGTATTATTGACAATACTTCCAAAAATTATGCGACTGTACTTTCTATTCTAAGTAAAAAGAGTAGGATTAATGCAAAGCTAAAGAACTCTAATCATATAGGCTCTTTAATCTGGAATGGTAAGACCCCTGAATTTGTTCAACTTATAGATGTATCAAAATTTGCACCTGTAAAAGTTGGAGACACTATTGTTACAGGTGGTCAATCCTCAATTTTTCCTCAAGGAATTAGCATAGGAAGTATTGAGAGTTTTGAAACAGACATTAGTGGAGATACATACACTATACAAGTAAAATTGTTTAACGATATGACCAATATTGGAACAATTTACATACTTGAAAACCGAGATAGAGAGGAAATTTTAAAATTACAAAACACCAGTAATGAATAGTATCCTTGGAGCAAATAGTATTCGTTTCGTTGTATTACTTTTGGTACAAGTAATTTTTTGTAGTGATATTAACTTCTTGGGGTATATTAACCCATATATCTATATCATTTTCATCTTTCTATTTCCAATTAGAGAAAATCGCCTTATTTTACTAATAACTAGTTTTTTATTAGGTATACTAGTTGATATGTTTTTAAACTCTGGAGGTGTACACGCTTCAGCATCTATACTTCTGGCTTATGCCAGGCCAATATTTCTAAAAACATCCTTCGGAATGCTATATGAGCACCAAAGCATAAAATTTAGCAATACTGAACTTGGTAGTTTAATTACATATATTACTCTCGGAACTTTCACTCACCATATTTTATTGTTTTCGTTAGAAGTTTTTAACATTTCTAGCATACTTTTAATCTTGAAAAAAACGTTATTCTCTAGTATTTTTACTATAATACTTTGTATCCTGATTATTATTCTTTTTAGTCGAAACAAAAAATGAGAAAACTTTTACTCTTAACCACTGTTATCCTTGTTGGTCTTGTTTTTATAGCACGCTTGTTCTATCTACAAGTTTATGGAGGTTATGAATATGATATTTTTGAAGATACAGCAATTAAGAAAGAGTTTACCTATCCTAAAAGAGGTTATGTATATGACAGAAACGGCAAACTCCTCGTAGCCAACCAACCATCATACGATGTTATGGTCATACCAAGAGAAGTTGAACCAATGACACCTGAAGATCTTATAGAGTTTTGTAATCTTTTAAAAATCACAAAAGAAGAGTACAATAAGAAGTTAGAGCGTGCCAAAAACTATTCACCAAGATTACCATCTCCATTTGTTCCTCAATTGTCAAAATCAGATTATGCTGTTTTACAGGAAAAAATGCGAAAATATGCTGGTTTCTATATTCAGAAACGTTCATTAAGATCCTACCAGACCACAATTGGAGCCAATGTTTTAGGTGATATTGGAGAAGTAAACCGAAGCATAATTGATAAACAACCCTATTACAAATTAGGAGATTTAATTGGTAAGCAAGGTGTTGAACAATCTTACGAAGAAATACTTAGAGGAACTAAGGGTATTAAATTCATTCAAAAAGATAGATTTAATAAAACAATTGGACCATTCAAAGAAGGTAAATTAGACACTTTACCTGTTCCTGGAAAAGATATCACAATAACTATCGACTCTGATTTGCAGGCATACGGAGAGCTTTTAATGCAGCACAAACGTGGTGGTATTGTAGCAATAGAGCCAAATAGTGGTGAAATACTGGCTATGGTAACTGGCCCAAGCTATAATCCAAATATTTTAGTTGGCAGAAACCGATCTAAAAACTATACGAAGCTACATTATGATAGCATAGCTAAGCCATTATATGACAGAGGCCTGTTAGCTCAATATCCTCCGGGCTCGCCTTTTAAAGTTATAAACGCATTAATCGGCTTACAAGAAGGAGTGGTAGATGAGCACGACACGTTTAGTTGCAGAATGGGTTATTATTATGGTAGCCGACGCTTAACTGGTTGTCATCACCATAGAAGTCCTGTTAATATGAACATGGGAATAGCACAATCATGCAATGCATATTTTGTTAATGTCTACAGACGAATTATTGACAAATATGACGATGCAGGTGACGGTATGAACGTATGGGCTAACCATGCAAAAAGTTTTGGCCTTGGTGATTTTTTAAATAATGATTTATCGGTTGGTCGCCCTGGTCGTATTCCAAATGGCGATTACTACGATAGGGCCTATGGTGATAACCGTTGGGGCTCAACTTACATTGTTTCTAATGCTATTGGTCAAGGTGAAGTTGAAGCAACACCTATTCAATTAGCCAACATGGCCGCTGCAATAGGGAATAGAGGTTATTATTACACACCACATATTATTAAAAATATTGAAGGAGATACTATTCCTTCAAATTTCACTACACCAAAATATACCACAATAGATAGGCAACATTTTGAACCAGTGATAGAGGGTATGTTTGATGTATTCAATGATGGTACCGCAAAGGCTCTAAAGGTTGACGGCATTGAAATTTGCGGAAAAACAGGTACTGCTGAGAATTTTGCTATTATTGATGGCAAAAAAACACAATTAACAGATCACTCAATTTTTGTAGCCTTTGCACCAAAAGATAATCCTAAAATTGCCATTGCTGTTTTTGTTGAAAACGGATATTGGGGAAGTCGTTTTGCTGGAAGAATGGCAAGTTTAATGATTGAGAAATACATTAAAGGTGATATAACAAGAATAGACCTTGAAAATTGGATATTAACTCATAGTCTAGAAGATGAATATGCAAAACCACTATCTGGAGAACCTTTTAAAATTAATGCAGAAACAACTCTTCAGGTCATAGATAATTACGCCATAAAACTTGAAGAAAAAGAGACCTTAAAACAGTAACTAATGCTTAGAGAAAATCAAAGACGTTTTAAGTTCGATTGGATTACTATCATCCTATTTCTTTTGTTAGTAGGCTTTGGTTATGTTAATATTTTATCAGCAGCTCATGATGGTGAGGTAACGAGTTACCTCAACATGACTGAACTTTATGGAAAACAACTCGTTTTTATTGGACTTACCTTTGTAATCATTATTCTTATTCTGTCACTTGAAGCCAAATTTTACGAGCGCTTTTCCAGTATCATATATTTAGCTGCCATTTTATTATTAGTTGGCCTATTTATATTTGGTAAAGATGTAAATGGTGCACGTTCCTGGTATGGTATAGGAAGTATGACTATTCAGCCAAGTGAGTTTGCTAAGTTTGCAACAGCTTTGGCCGTAGCAAAATACATTAGTGATCTGCAAACCAACATGAAAACTCTCAAAGATCAGATACGTGTTGCCGCTATAATATTTATTCCCGCTTTATTAATATTACTACAAAATGATGCCGGTAGTACTATTGTTTATACGGCTTTCTTCTTTGTTTTTTATAGAGAAGGTTTACAACAAATTTATTTAACTGTAGCCTTATCGCTCATAATTTTAGCTGTACTTTCTTTAAAATTTGGTATTGCCATTACTGCAATCGTTGCGGCAATAGCACTTACAATTCGTTATTTCATAAGAAAAAAGAAACGTGCTTCAAAGCTTCAATATGTACTCGTTCTTTTTATAGCAATAGGGTTTGCATATGGTGTTAAACTATTTTATCAACATGGTTTACAAATCCATCAGCAAAATAGAATTAGCCTTTGGTTACGTTTAGAAAAAGATCCTGTAAAGCTAGAAAATATGAGAAAGTCTGAGGCTTATAATCTTATTCAATCTGAAGAAGCTATAAGCTCAGGTGGACTAACGGGAAAAGGATTTTTACAAGGCACAAGAACAACAGGAAAGTTTGTTCCAGAACAAGAAACAGATTATATTTTTAGTACAGTAGGCGAAGAATGGGGCTTTGTAGGAAGCAGTATTGTAGTTTTCTTGTTTGTATTTTTAATTATTAGAATCCTGTATTTAGCTGAAGCTCAAAAATCACAATTTAGTCGTGTGTATGGCTATAGTGTCGCTTCCATTTTATTTATTCACTTTACCATAAATATTGGCATGGTAATGGGCCTAATACCTACAGTTGGTATTCCTCTACCGTTTTTTAGTTATGGAGGCTCAGGACTTTGGGGCTTTACCATTTTACTTTTCATTTTTGTTAAACTAGACAGCAACAAAATAAATGAGTGGTAAAAAAGAAAAGACCACTTTAACAGTAGTCTTTTCTTATCGTTTTTATTTAAAATTTGAATTAATTCAAACTTGCTAAACTTGCTTTAATTGTTTCAATTTTAGCTAAAGCATCTGCTTCCTTTTTCTTTTCAGAAGCTACAACTTGCTCTGGCGCATTGTTTACAAAACGTTCGTTAGATAATTTCTTTTGAACCGATTTTAGGAACCCTTCTGTATAATTTAATTCTTCTGTCAACTTTTTAACTTCTGCTTCAACATCAATACTTCCTTCCATTGGAATAAAGTATTCATTAGATTTTACTCTAAAAGTTAAAGCACCATCTACAGGTTCATTAACATAATCGAAACTACTTAAATTACCCATTTTGGCAATCACCTCATTAAAAGCTGGTTCAACGTTTTCGTTATTTACAACTGAGAATCCTATAGCATCTTTGAATGCAATATTCTTTTGTTTTCTGATGTTTCTGATTCCAGAAATCACTTCAGATGCAAAGTCAAACTGCGAAATTAATGCATCGTTGGCATCTTTTTGAGCTGGCCATTTTGCTATGATTAAGGCTTCTTCTGGTGTACGCGATTTCATAGTTTGCCAAATTTCTTCAGTGATAAATGGCATAAATGGATGCATAATTTTTAAATTATCTTCAAATAATGCGATTAACTTATTGTATGTTTCAGCATCAATAGGCTCGCCATAAGTTGGTTTTACAATTTCTAACAACCATCCACAGAAATCATCAAAAATTAATTTGTAAATAGCCATTAACGCATCACTAAGACGGTATTTACTAAAATGATCTTCAATCTCTACTAATACCTTTTGAAATTTAGCTTCGTACCACTCCAAACCAATTTTGCTAGATTGTGGTTGCTCTATTTTATCAGATACTTCCCAAAGTGTTGTTAGATAAAAAGCACTCCAAACTTTGTTTCCTAAACCTTTACCTTGTTGACATAAAGCTTCATCAAACATTAAATCATTTCCAGCCGCTGAACTTAATAACAAGCCCACTCTTACACCATCAGCACCATATTCTTCAATCAATTTTAAAGCGTCTGGTGAATTTCCAAGTGACTTAGCCATTTTTCGTCTTTGCTTATCTCTTACCAATCCGGTTAGGTACACATTTTCAAATGGTCTTTCTCCTTTGTACTCGTAACCTGCAATAATCATGCGAGCTACCCAAAAGAATAGAATGTCTGGGCCAGTTACTAAATCGTTGGTTGGGTAATAGTATTTTATTTCTTCGTTTTCTGGATTTCTAATACCATCAAAAACGCTCATTGGCCATAACCAAGATGAGAACCATGTGTCTAAAGCATCTGTTTCTTGCTTTAAGTCTGAAGCTTGTAGCTCTGAATTAGATGTTTTTTCTTGAGCTAATTTTACAGCGTCTTCAATAGTTTCTGCAACTACAAAATCTTCTTTTCCATCACCATAGTAATACGCAGGAATTTGTTGTCCCCAAAGTAACTGACGCGAAATGTTCCAATCTCTGATGTTTTCCATCCAGTGACGGTACGTATTTTCAAACTTTTTAGGAAAAAGCTTCACTTCACCATTTGTAAGAACAGCATCTAGAGCTGGCTTAGCCAAATCTTCCATTTTTAAGAACCATTGGTCGCTTAATCGCGGCTCTATAATTGCTTTTGTACGTTCTGATATACCAACACGATTGTTGTAATCCTCAATCTTTTCGATTTGACCTAAAGATTCTAATTCCTTTACAATAGCTTTACGAACCGCAAAACGATCTTGTCCTTCGTAATGCATACCATAACTATTTAGCGTAGCATCTTCGTTAAAGATATCTATAACTTCTAAGTTATGCTTGTCGCCTAACACCTTATCATTCTCATCGTGTGCTGGTGTTACTTTTAGGCAACCAGTACCAAACTCTACATCTACATAGTCATCTTCAATAATTGGTATAACTCGATTGCAAATTGGCACAATAGCTTTCTTACCCTTAAGATTTTGATGTCGTGGATCTTCTGGATTAATACAAATTGCCGTGTCTCCTAAAATAGTTTCAGGCCGTGTTGTAGCAATAGTTAAGGTTTCTTCAGAACCTTCTATTTTATAGTTTACATAGTAAAGTTTTCCTTGCTTTTCAACATATTCAACCTCTTCGTCCGACAGTGTTGTCTTAGCTTCAGGATCCCAGTTCACCATTCTGTAACCACGATAAATCAGTCCTTTATTATATAGGTCTACAAATACCTTTATTACAGCTTCAGACATATCATCGTCCATTGTAAACTTGGTTCTATCCCAATCGCAAGAACAACCTAGTTTCTTTAATTGCTCTAGAATAACGCCTCCATATTCGTGCGTCCAATCCCATGCATGTTTTAGAAATTCGTCACGTGTTAAATCGTTTTTATCTATGCCTTCAGCTTTTAACTTAGCAACAACTTTAGCTTCTGTTGCGATTGAGGCATGGTCTGTACCAGGAACCCAACATGCATTTTTTCCTAATAAACGTGCACGACGAATCAAAACATCTTGAATGGTGTTATTCAACATATGTCCCATATGTAAAATTCCTGTAACGTTAGGTGGTGGAATTACTATGGTGTATGGTTCTCTTTCATCTGGTGTAGAATGAAAATAATTATGTTGCATCCAGTAGTCGTACCACTTCTTTTCTACTGACAATGCGTTATATTTTGATGGAATTTCCATATTTGGTATCGTTTTTGCTAAGTAACTGACAAAAGTACTTATATTTCTTTTTTTGAAAAATAATTAGATGCTTAAAGTGCATATAATGGCTTAAATTCTGTTAAATAGCATGTATTACGTCTAATTAATTTTGATGGGAATTAAAAAGTAAGTAGTTTTGGTAGTATCAATTTAAAAATTTAAATGATGAAAAATTTAATAGCAATTCTATTTGTAGGTTTAATCAGTTTTGGATCTTTTGCTCAAGACAAGAAAGTAGCTAAGATAGAGTTTAAGACCACTGTTATCGATTACGGAACAATTGAAAAAGGTTCTGATGGTGTAAGAACATTTGAGTTTACTAATACAGGAAATGCTCCTTTAGTAATTTCTAATGTAAAATCTACATGTGGATGTACAGTGCCTAAAAAGCCGAAAGACCCAATTATGCCAGGAGAAACTGGTGAAATTGAAGTAAAATATGACACTAAGAGAGTTAATCCTATTAGAAAAACTATTACTGTTTATTCTAATGCCGAAACACCAACAGTGGCTCTAAAGATTAAAGGATTAGTTATAGATCCTGATAAAACAAGTGTTTTAGACAAGAAAGAAAAAAGTATGATTGAGCAATAATCTCAATTAAAATAAAAAACTAATGAGCTCTCAATCTGAGGGCTCATTTTTTTTAAAAGCATTATCTAATTTAAATCTAAATGTTTTTGCTACTCCATTGCGCTCTATTTTAAGCTTAATGGGTCTACCTGTTTTGCCGTGCAAAATTTCATTTATTTGATTTAGTTTTAAATCATAGACCTCTTTACCATTTATACTTAATAAAATATCACCAACCCTTAAACCTGAAGCATAAGCATTAGAGGATTTACGTAACTCAACAATACTGTACATAGGCTTTAGTAACATTCTATGGCTAAAAGAGAGGTCTATTTTCACAGAATTCATTTCATCATTCAAGCTGTAACCATCAGTTTTAGGTACTTTTATATGTTCCTTTACAAACATAGTTCCATTGTGTTCTAATACTATACCACTGTTATTGTATGTAAAAGGCTTTTTATAGTAGTGGTTCTTTTTAAAATGTAATTTCCTATTAGTGTAATCCACATACAAATTAAAGCGCTTTAAAACATCACCTCCTAAACTACCATCTCTCTCTTTATATATTCTATTTGCATCTACCGAAACTGAATCAGGATATGCTACATTCACATTTTTTAGATTAAAATCAGCTAATCGAAAACCTTTAATCTTAGACCTCTGTCCATAAACCGAGCCACTTAATCCTTTTCCGAGATAATCTCTAAAGAAAAGCGAATCATTTGGAACTATACCTTTAATCTTATCTTCAAACAACCATAAAGCATCACTACTACCTGTATCCATAAGAAGTTTTACATCTTTTGAGTCGGCGCCTAACGTAATTTCTCCGTCTAAATAGGGCTTATTTTTATGAATCTCAACCGGAATTGATTGCCATCGCTTCGATTTCTTTGGCTTAAAAAACTCAGGTTTATGTAATCTTATATACTTAGAACTGTAATTAATCTCAACAACAAAGTCTTTAAATACATCATACCCAATAATACCATGCACAACAACACCTAATCGTGGTGTAAAGTTTATGTCCGTATCAAAAACCACATATAAATCTTGATTACTACCAACAGCATTTCCTATTCTGAATCTATTATAACTAGACTTTAAAGCTTCTATTTTTCCATCAGCACCTAAACCATGCAAATAAAATGTCTTTGTATTTCTTAAATCTAGTGAATCATTGGCAGTTAAATTGAACAATATAGGCTTGCTAACTCCTGTATCTAAAACAAAGGATAATTCTACTCCATTAATTTCAATTGGGATGATGATAAGATTAGCTGCAAACTCAAAATCTATTTTTTCACTGACTTTATCCTTCAAAAAGAACTGACCCTGAGCAATAATAACCCAACTATTAAAGCATAAAAAGAGGAAAATTATATTTATATAAAGTCTTTTCAAAATTGATTAGATTTCACTGAATTTACAAATCTTTGCCCAACTATACATTTTCAGTGTTATTTTTTGTAGAAACTTTAAGAAATTTCAGAACTTAGCACTTTAAATTTTTAACCATGCCTAAAATTTCTGAAAAAGGTATTAATATGCCTGAGTCACCTATTAGAAAATTGGTGCCATATGCTGAAGAAGCTCATAAACAAGGAAAAACTGTATACTACCTAAACATAGGACAACCAGATATTAAAACACCTGCAGTAGCATTAGATGCTGTCAAAGTTCATTCATTAGATATTCTTGCCTATTCGAGATCTGAAGGATCTGAGGAATACAGAAAGAAAATTGCAAAATACTACTTAAACAATAATATTGAAGTAACCCATAACGACATTATTGTAACCACAGGTGGTAGTGAAGCATTGTTATTTGCTTTTGGTAGTATTATGGATGAAGATGATGAAATTATTATTCCGGAACCATTTTATGCCAATTACAACGGGTTTTCAACCGCTTCTAGTGTTAAAGTCGTTCCTGTTATTTCAAAAATTGAAGACAACTTTGCTTTACCGCCAATTGAAGAATTCGAAAAATTAATCACGACAAAAACCAAAGCGATTCTTATTTGTAATCCTGGTAACCCGACAGGTTATTTATATTCTAAAGAAGAAATAAGCAAACTAGCTGCAATTGTTAAAAAACATGATTTATTCTTAATTGCTGACGAAGTATATAGAGAGTTTGTTTATGATGGCATAGAGCATTATTCAATTCTTCAAGAACCTGGTTTAGAAGAGCATGCTATTGTTATAGATTCTGTTTCTAAGCGTTATAGCATGTGTGGTGCTCGCATTGGTTATTTAGTTTCTAAAAATAAAGACGTAATAAAAACGGCACTAAAGTTTGCGCAAGCAAGATTAAGCCCACCTACATTAGCACAAATAGCTAGTGAAGCTGCATTGCAAACTCCACAAAGCTACTTTGACGATGTTAAAGAAGAATACGTAAAACGAAGAAATACTCTAATTGAGGGTCTAGAAAATATTCCTGGTGTAAAGGTTGCTAAACCTAACGGAGCTTTTTATTGTATTGCAGAATTACCAGTTAAAAACTCAGATGATTTTGCACGTTGGCTATTAGAATCCTTTGATTATGAAAATAGCACAATAATGGTGGCGCCAGCTGCTGGCTTCTACTCTACTCCTGGTGTTGGTCGCAACCAAATTAGAATTGCATACGTATTAAATGAAAACAGTCTAAAAACTGCTGTTAAAATCTTAGAAGAAGCATTAAAAGTTTACAAAGACTGATGGTTATAGAGCACAATGTTTCATTACAACCCTACAATACCTTTGGTTTAAATGCTAAGGCTAAATCGTATTGTAACATTACAAATGAAACTGCTCTTTCAGAAGTTTTAAAAACTGAAATCAAGCAACCTCTATTTATTCTTGGTGGTGGAAGCAACATGCTACTCACCAAAGATATTGAAGCCTTAGTACTTCATATTAACTTAAAAGGTATTGAGGTTATAAACGAAACTGAAGACGTTGTTTTTGTTAAAGCTATGGCTGGCGAAAACTGGCATCAGTTTGTCCTATGGTGTATAAAACACAACTATGGAGGTATTGAGAATTTATCATTAATTCCCGGCAATGTTGGGACTTCTCCTATTCAAAATATAGGAGCTTATGGTGTAGAGCTAAAAGATGTATTTGAAAGTTGCGAAGCCATTAATATCAACAACCAAAGCACAAGAACTTTCACAAAAGAAGATTGCCAATTTGGGTATAGAGAATCTGTTTTTAAGCAAGAGTTAAAAGGCGAATACATCATAACAAGTGTTACTTTTAAACTAACTAGGCAAAATCATAAACTTCACACAGATTATGGTGCTATAAAACAGCAACTCGAATCATCTGATATATCAAATCCAACAATTAAGGATGTTTCTAATGCCGTAATAACCATTAGACAAAGCAAATTGCCAGACCCTAAAGAAATAGGTAATAGTGGTAGTTTTTTTAAAAACCCTGTTATTGCTGCGGAAGAGTTCAAAAACTTGCAATTTAATTTCCCAGATATACCTTCATATAAAGTTTCTGATAGCATGGTAAAAGTTCCTGCTGGATGGCTTATAGAACAAGCTGGCTTCAAAGGGAAACGATTTAATGATTATGGTGTACACAAAAAGCAAGCCTTAGTATTAGTTAACTATGGTAATGCTGATGGAAGTGATATATATAAGCTGGCCGTTTTAATTCAAAAAACGATAAAGCGAATTTTTGATATCTCCATTGAAACAGAAGTAAACATTATATAAAAACAAAAGTCGTAATGAGGGTTACGACTTTTGAATTTAGAATAATCTTTTAAATGTGCTACTAACCAATCTCTATGAAAAATGATTATTCTAACTTTATATAATGAAATACTTATATTACTGTATTTAACTATATTTACGTTTACAAATCCATTTTGGATGTCGTAAAGACTTAAAAACTAAGATTTTAACATTTTGAGCATCACACCAACCGAACAGAAAATAATAGATTTATTAGCCAAGGGAGACAAGCGTGCTTTAGATTTATTATATGAAAACTATTCTAGTAGTCTCTATGGTGTTATTTTAAAAGTCACCATAAACGAAGAAATCGCTCAAGATGCTTTGCAGGAAACTTTTATCAAAGTCTGGAAAAATGCCCATAAATATGATCCTAAAAAGGCTAAACTATTTACATGGTTATTCCGAATTGCAAGAAATACTGCCATTGATAAATTAAGAAGTTTTAATAATAGATATCAGAAAGAAGTCCAAATTGATACTTCAAACGTATATATCTTACCATCAAGTAATTTAAACCAAGATGTATTGGATATTAAAGAGCATGTTGGACGACTCGAAGAAAAGTACCAAATTGTGTTAGACGCCCTGTTTTTTCAAGGAATGACGCAACAAGAAGCTAGTGATGAATTAGATATTCCTCTTGGTACTATAAAATCGAGATTAAAAATAGGATTACGCGAACTTAAAAAAGTTTACGACCCAGAATAACAATATTATGGAAACAAAATTACATACCTTTTTAAATTCTAACCTACTGAACAAATACTTAGTAGGTGAAGCTTCCTATGAGGAAACAAAGGAGGTAGAATTTTTTATTAGTAATTACCCTGAAGCTTCAGAGGCTTACGAAAAGCTTCAGAATAATTTAGAAATTATAGCTAAGGCTGGCGCAGTAGATGTTCCTAAGAATATTTTAGGAAACATATTAGATGCGTTAGATGAAAAAAATGACACCAAAGTTATACAGTTAGTACAACACAGAAAGACACCTTGGTATAGTATAGCTGCAACTGCCGCTGCTATTTTATTTGCTGCGTCTACATTTTTCTTGTATCAAAAAAACAAGAATCTTCTAGATGAAAATAATGTGGTGATAGATGAGATTTATGACCTAAGAGGTGATATCCAAAAAAACAACAATAGATTATCTGAGTTATCCTCTGAATTGAGTAAACTGAACAACCCTAATGCCAGAAAATACATTATTAGCGGTAATGACAGAGCTAAAGATCTTAAAACTGTAGCTTATATTAACCCTGTTGACAAAACATCGATGATAGATGTTATTAAGTTGCCTGAACTACCAGAAGATCAGCATTATCAAATTTGGGCTGAACTTCAAGACCGAATGGTGAACTTAGGTATATTAGATGAGTCGGATCGTAAGATGAAACAAATTCCGTATATGGAAGATGCATTAGCCTTAAGTATTAAAATTGGTAAAGATGGTGAAGAAACCAATGAAAATAATACCGAAGTTGCTGAAATTTCTCTAAGAGAAAAATAAGATTTTAAAAAATAAACGATACAAAGGAGGCGCAAGTAGCGCCTCTTTTTTTTATCCAAGCATTTAAATCGCTTAACTTAAAATTTATTGTTGTTGTAATAAAGCGTTATCTTTGCATTAAATTTTAAGTACAATGAAATTATTACTTCTCACATTAGGAATGCTAGCCTTAGCTTTTGCTGGGATTGCTATTAAAATCTGGGCTAAGAAAGATGGTAAATTTGCTGGTACTTGTGCTAGTCAAAATCCTATGTTAAATAAAGAAGGTGAAGCTTGTGGTTTTTGCGGAAAAACTCCAGATCAATTCAAAGATTGTAACGAACCTCAACACTCATAAGTTTTAATGAGCTTAGCCTCTATACTATTTATAGTATTCGTAGTTATAGTTGGTTTACAGCTTATTTATTATTCAGCATTTCTTTTTTCTTTTGCTGTAAAGCGCTCTGAGACTACACTTAAAAAGCACATTCCACTTTCAGTGATTATCTGTGCTAAAAATGAAGCGAAAAATTTAGAAGAAAATCTTCCTTATATACTCAATCAAAATTACAGCAATTTTGAAGTTGTATTGGTTAATGATAGTTCGTCTGACGAAACATTAGAAGTCATGGAACGTTTCGAAGCCAATAATAAAAATATTAGAATTGTAGATGTAAAATCTAACGAAGCCTTTTGGGGAAATAAAAAATACGCATTAACACTTGGCATTAAAGCTTCAAGCAACGATTTTCTTGTTTTTACTGATGCCGATTGTAAACCAAATTCTAATAAATGGCTTGCACAAATAAGTAGTAAATTTTCAAACCAAAAAGCTATTGTATTGGGTTATGGAGCATATGCCAAAAAGAAATATTCAATCTTAAATGCCCTAATACGGTTTGAAACCATTATTACCGCACTACAATACTTTTCATACGCAAAATTAGGTATTCCCTACATGGGAGTTGGAAGAAATATGGCTTATAGAAAAGAATTGTTTTTTAATAACAATGGGTTTAACGGCCACATGTCTATAAAATCTGGAGACGATGATTTATTCATAAACGAAGTTGCTAATGCAAAGAATACAGACTTATGTTTTACAAAAGAAAGCTTCACAATCTCAGAACCTAAAAAAACATTTAAAGAGTGGATATTGCAAAAGCGTAGACACGTAAGTACAGCGTCGTTCTATAAATCAAAACATAAAATCCTTTTAGGTCTGTTTTACACATCTCAACTATTGTTTTGGATTTTAGGAGTAACTTTAGTAATCCTTGGATACAATATTCAATGGTTATTAGCCATTATTGCCCTGCGTTTCTTGATTCAACTATTATGTTTTGGGTTTACCGCAAAAAAACTAGACGATGCTAATCTTATCTTTTTTGCACCTTTTCTAGAATTATTTTTAGTTACCACACAATTAAGTATCTTTATTGCTAATCTTATATCTACACCTAAACATTGGAAATAACAGACGCAATTAATAAAGCCAAACAAAATGACCAGATTGCGTTTAATTTTCTTCTTGATACATTCTGGAATGACGTGTATTCCTTTCAGCTAATGCGCACTCAAAATGAAAATGATGCCGAAGATATCACCATCCAGACCTTTTCTAAAGCTTTTGACAAAATAGGTACTTACGATGACAATTATAAGTTTAAAACATGGCTTATAACTATTTCTAAGAACATACATATAGATCTAGTAAGAAAGCAAAAAAAGACCATTCAGAATACTTCAAAAGACAGCGAGGACAACTATTTAGAGATTATTGATGACTCTCCAACACCAGAAGATAAAATCATCACAGAACAAAATCTTGCAAAACTACTCAGAGATATTAAAAAGCTGAAACCGCATTACCAGGAAGTTATTAATCTAAGGTATTTTCAGGAATTAAGCTACAAAGAAATCTCTGAGGAACTTAACGAACCCATTAACAATGTTAAGGTAAAACTATTACGAGCAAAAAAACTATTAGCTGCTATTATTACTAAAACGTAATGCTATCTCATTTAAAAAAATTAGGTCCTGGTTTACTATTTGCTGGTGCAGCAATTGGCGTTTCGCACTTGGTACAATCTACAAGGGCTGGTGCTGATTTTGGATTAGGTCTTTTATGGGCATTATTACTTGTTCACTTATTCAAATATCCATTTTTTCAATTTGGTCCGAGATATGCTGCAGCAACGGGAGAGAGTTTACTAGAAGGTTATCATAAATTGGGCAAGCCTATTTTAATAGCCTATTTCATTTTAAGCTTAGCTACTATGTTTACAATTCAAGCTGCTGTAACTATAGTTACGGCTGGTTTGGCTAATTCCCTCTTTGGTGATATTTCATTTTTGAATTTTGGTATTGAAAGTATAAGCAGTGTAGAAATCTGGACAATCATCTTACTTTTTATTTGTCTGTTTATTCTATTAATCGGAAAGTATAACACCTTAGACAAGCTTATTAAAGTGATTATAATTACACTTACTATAAGTACTTTGGTTGCTGTCTATTTTGCTTTTATTGAATTTGATAAAACCATAGATTTCAATCAGGTATTACCAGACAACAAAATTGAAATTGCTTTTTTAATTGCCTTTATGGGATGGATGCCAGCACCTTTAGATATTTCTGTATGGCATTCTATTTGGGCATTAGAAAAGAAAAAAGACGAAGAATCATTTACCCCAAAAAATGCGTTGTTAGACTTTAACGTCGGTTTTTTTGGCGCCATACTTTTAGGTGTTGCTTTTGTTTGTTTAGGCTACTTCATAATGCACGATTCTGGCAATAGTTTTAGTAATGAAGCTGGTGTATTTTCTAACCAACTTATAGAACTATACACCAAAAGTTTAGGTGATTGGGCTAAAATTCTTATTGGTATTGCTGCATTTACAACTATGTTTAGCACCACTATTACCACACTAGATGCTTCTCCAAGAGCTATGAACAAAAGTTTAGAAATACTAAATAATAAAAGCTACAAAAAAGGCTACCTCAACTGGATACTAATTTTAACCTTCGGAACCATAATTATCTTTTTATTTCTGGCTTCTGAGATGGGATTACTCATAAAAATAGCTACAATTCTATCTTTTGTAACAGCACCTTTCTATGCTATTATAAATTACAAACTGCTTTGTAGTAAACATACTCCAAAAAACTGGAGACCGAGTTTAGGATTACATCTTTTGTCTTGGTTAGGTATTGCTTTCTTATTAGGTTTCAGTATTTGGTACCTAAGCACGTTGTAGATTGAAATTATCTTTAAGTTCATAATTAAACAGAGAACTACAATCCATAACATTTTTGACGCCATCCAACTCGCATAAAGTTGAAACAACAGCATTTAAACCATTAAATAAAATGTCTTGATTTTTATAATAATCTGGCTTATGGCAATAGGTTTTACCCAAACGATAACCACAACCTTCTAAAAAGGAAGCTTCAATTTTTAATAATTCTATCGGTGAATAGCCGTTAAAACGTCTTCCTAAATTTTGGTGAACTAAGCCCACATAGTTTAATCGATTAGAGCCATGCAAATCCGTCATATGCCTCCAACTGTCATTATTATCAAGAATATTTCCGACAGCGCATTGTTTACAGTCTTCAGGATTTAGAGTATCGTTATGAAAGGCAACATAGAGCTTTTTCAAAGCTTCATTAAATCTTTTAGTTGTAGAACTCATAGCATTTCTTTTTCGCTATAAAAGATACTAATAATTTACTTGTATTCAATAATCAAAAAAACAGCTGTGGTTTCACCAATATTTAGTACTTCATGAATTGTTTTAACCTCATTAAAAAAGTGGTAACCTTTTGGCACATCAACTTCGCGAGTACCTGTTGTATCCGTAATTCTGAATTTACTTCCTGATAACGTATAACCAAAGTGTGGTTTATGATAATGTTTCTCGTGACCAACATTTGGCGGAAATGTACATTTTAAAACACGTACAGATTTGTTTTCTTCAACAACTTCACAAACTTTCTTTCCCTCCCATCCTGCTTGTAATGGATCTGGTAATTTTTCTACTGACTTACATCCTAAAAATAGTAAGAATAGTATCAAAAGATTTACAACACATAATGGTTTTACAGTTTTAAAATTCATAATTGAATTTTTTAAAATATGAGTGGCAGAATATATTGAAACATTAAAATCAATAAGATTACAGAGATAATATTTAATATCACACCTACCCTTGCCATTTGATGCACTTTCACAAAACCACTTGCAAAAACGATAGCATTTGGTGGTGTTGCCATTGGTAACATAAACGCACAACTACTTGCCATTGTAACAGGTATTAGTAAATACAATATTGGCACTTCTAAACCAATAGCAATACCAGCCACTACTGGTGCTAAAACGGCTGTAAGTGCTACGTTACTCATCAACTCCGTCATAAACAACATTAAGAAAATAAGCAGAGAAGCTGTAAATAAAATACTTACTTCGCTTTTAGAAATCGTTTCTGCAACAATATCTACAATACCACTTGCAGACATGCCTTTAGCTAAAGCCAGTCCTCCACCAAATAGTATTAAAATTCCCCAAGCTAATTTTTGAGTGTCTTTCCATTCTAAAATAAACTCACCTTTATTAAACTTATGCGGTATTGTAAACAGTGCTAAAGCTCCTAAAATACTAATCATTGTATCTGTTAGTCCAAGTTTTGGAAATATACCGTTAATGACTGTTCTAAAAATCCAAAGGGATACTATTACAGCAAATGTTACTAACACCTGTCTTTCCTTGGGTGAGAGTTTACCTAACTTATTCAACTCGTCTACAATTACTGTTTTTGAAGCACCAAATTCTAATCCCTTATTCGGGAATAATTTTATCAGAACAAAATAAATTATAGTGATTAAAATGACAGAAAAAGGTAAGCCGACAATCAACCAATTCAAAAAGGATATCTCCATATTGTATTCATTCTCTAGTAAACCGATTAGAATAGAGTTTGGTGGTGTACCAATTATTGTTGCTATTCCACCAGCATTGGCAGAAAACGCAATACCAAGCATTACACTTAATGCAAAATTTTGATCTTGCTTTGTAAAACCATCAGCATCATTTATAAGTAAGTTTATAACAGACATGGCTATTGGCAACATTACCACAGCACTAGCCGTATTACTTATCCACATGCTCATAAAAGCTGTAGCCAGCATAAAACCCAATATAACTTTATTGGGAGTTGTACCTGTAAGTCTTATTATGTTTAGAGCTATTCGCCTATGTAGATTTACTTTTTCCAAGGCTAAAGCCAAAACAAATCCACCGAAAAAGAGAAATACAATTGGACTTCCGTAATTGGCTCCAACCTCATCTATTGGCATCACTTTAAACAAAGGAAAAAGGAACAGAGGCAATAATGCAGTTACCGAAATAGAAACCGCTTCTGTAATCCACCAAACTATCATCCATAATGCAACTGCAATAACAATATCAGCTTTGTCTGAAATTAGGTTAAATTGAAAAACTTGAAGGAGGATAAACAATAAAGGACCTAGGATTAAACCAAAACGTTTTGATAGTGGATACATATTCATGTTAAATAAAAGCAGGAATATAATACGAAATCTTTAAAAAATAACGTTTATCGGTTATGAAGAAACTAATACTCCTCTTGTTTATCATTGGTTTGGTTTTCGTTGCTTTTCAATTTAAGCCTGTTGAGAAAGCATATGATATAGTAAAAGCTGTTATAGAAACGCCAAGTTTAATCAACGAGGATAGCTTAACCATAAAATCCAGAGTCAACATACTTGAAGGCTATAAGCGTGTTGAATATCCCAAAGGTAGTTTTGAAGCATACCTTAGAAATTACAAACTCAAAGCCTTTGGCAGCAAAATCATAAACTATGATAATACAGAATACTTTTGGCAACGAGGTCATATCGGCATACTAGAAGTTCCTGTACCTAAAAATGGTTTGCAACAATGCGCAGATGCCCTTATTAGAATACGAAGTGAATATCTTTGGAATCATAACAGAAAGGATGAGATTGGTTTCAATTTTACATCTGGTCATTATTGCTCCTGGAAAAAGTATGCAGAAGGCTACAGACCAAAAATCAGCGGAAACAAAGTCTCTTTTCACAAAACGGCAAGTGCCAATCATACAAAAGACAATTTTTATAAGTATCTAAATCTTATTTACACCTATTCTGGCACCTTATCACTTTACAACGAACTAAAATCTGTAAAAGCCAAAGATTTAAAAATTGGAGATATGCTAATAAAAGGTGGTAGTCCTGGGCATATTGTTATACTTTGTGACGAAGTTATTAATGATAAAGGCGAAAAATTGTTTCTTTTATTTCAAGGCAATACACCTGCGCAAAGTGTACACCTCGTTAAAAACTTAACCGATTCTTCTATTTCTCCATGGTATAAATTAGAAGATGATGCTATTACACCTGTTTCCAATTACACGTTTAGTAGCGCGAAATTTGTTAGATTTAAGTAAGCATCTTTGTATCTTTGCCACATGAGCAAAGCACTTACAAAACAAGAATTACATAACTTAGCCATGAATCATGTTGGTAAAGATTTAGAATCTCGTGGTTTTGAATTTATCGCTATAAATAGTAAGCTAAAAAAACACCCACAATTTGTTTGTATTGATAAAAACAGCCAATACTATTTTGTAATTGTAAGAGCGGTAATGTTACCAGAAAATCCTAATAATTATGATGTAGTTTGGATGGAAACTTTCAAAAAACATGCCTTCGAAAAAAACGCTAAGGTTTTGTATGCAGGTGTTGGATTAGGAAATCCTGATGGTGAAAATTTACCAATCTACCTCAATGAAGAGTATCTTATAGAATATAATGGTATTCAAGTCATAGAAATGAACCTCAACTAAATAAGATGAAGAATTTTTATTTATTAGCCCTTCTTTTCACGATATTTTCTTGTCAAAAAGAGCCTAAAAACATCAAAGTTTCAGGACCTGTTTTTGGCACTGGATACAATATTCAATTTTATTCTGAAAGTGGTAAGAATTATCAAAAACAATTTGACAGTCTTTTTAATGTGGTGAATAAATCGCTTTCTACCTATATTCCAGATTCTGATATTTCAAGAATTAACAAAAATGAAGACGTAGAAGTTGATGAACATTTTAAACGCGTGTTTAAAAAATCTAAGGAAGTCTATCGTTTTACAGAAGGAGCATTCGACCCAACGATTGGAAATGTTGTTAACGCTTGGAATTTCGGTGCAGACACCAATAAATTTTTAACAGACAGTACTACCATAGATAGTCTTATGAAGTTTGTAGGTCTAAATAAAGTAGGACTAAAAGACTCAAAAATTATAAAACGGAAAACATCTTACCTAGAGTTTAATGCCATTGCCAAAGGCTATGGTGTAGACGTTATCGCCGAGTTTTTAGAAAGTAAAAATATTAAAAACTACTTGGTTGAAATTGGCGGCGAAATTAGAGTAAAAGGCATAAACTACGAAAAACAAGCTCCATGGAAAGTGGGACTAGACGAACCACGTTTTGATGGAGAACAATCTGTTTTTAAAGCTTTAGAACTAAAAGATGAAGCTATGGCAACTTCTGGTACTTATCGTAAGTTTAAAATTGATGAAAACGGAAATCGTTATGCACATATTATCAATACAAGAACCGGTTACCCTACAAAAACCAATATATTAAGTGTTTCTGTAATTGCACCAGATTGTATGACAGCAGATGCTTACGCCACAGCTTTTCAGGCTATGGGAATAGAAAAAGTTGAAGCGTTACTAAGCAGACATTCTGAGTTAAAAGTGTATTTCATTTTTGAAAATGATAATAAGGAACTAGAGACATTGAGTCTCAATGACTTTCCAGAATAACCTATGTGACCTTATTACCACGTGCGTATCTTATAATTGACTATTAGTCAGTAACTGTAAGAGTTGGTCGTATCTTTGTTAGTTTTGGTGCGACTTTTTTATTACCAAGCTCGTAAAACTATAAGTAACCAACCTATAAAAAATAACAAACCACCAATGGGTGTAATTGGACCTAAAAAGCGTAATTTCTTTCCTTTAGCATCACTAAACACTAAACCGTAAATACTAAACGAGAATAATAAAATACCAATGATAAAACACCAGTACATAGCTGATGTAGAGAATTCTTGATTAAAGCCAAGTATTAATAAAACAATAGCATGATACATTTGATATTTTACACCAGTTTCAAAACTTTTAAGTTGGTCTTTAGATAGAATTTTCTTTAATGCATGAGCTCCAAACGCTCCAAATATTATAGCTAACATTCCGAATAATGCTCCTGTTATTATGAATATCTGTTGATTCATTTCAATCTATTTTTTATAAACAACTGGGATTATTTCTCCTTTAGCTAAACGGAATTTATCAATTTCAGAGTCTGATAAACTGGTAGTATAATCTACTTCTTCAACTTTAAAACCTATGCTTCTGAGTTTATCAAAGTAATCTCGACCATAAATCCTAACATGGTCGTATTGTCCAAAGATTTTAGCGCGCTCAGCTTTATCTGTTATTGTATCGTCCTCAAAAGTAGTTTCTCTATTTAAATCCTGAGGTATTTGAAATATTCCAAATCCTCCAGGCTTCATAACACGATATAGTTCTTGCATTGCCTTAGTGTCATCTGGTATATGCTCTAACACATGATTACAAAAAATGACATCATAACTATTATCTTCAAAGGGGAGATTACAAATATCTGCCTTTACATCTGCAATAGGAGATAATAAATCTGTGGTGGTGTAATCTATATTCTTTAGTTTTCTAAACCGTTTTAAAAAACATTGTTCTGGTGCAAAATGAAGCACTTTAAAATTGTTTGAAAAAAAATCGGTTTCAGTTTTAAGATATAGCCAGAACAAGCGGTGTCTTTCTAAAGAAAGTGTTGATGGTGATAAAATATTTTCACGCTGTTTTACATAACCATATGCCAAAAAAGATTTAAAACTTTTACCATCTATAGGATCAGTGTATTTATTTCCCTTTAAAAAAAAAGCTAAAATTGGTCTTACGACATAACTTAACCTAATTAATAAAGGTCTTGGCACTATGTTTAGTATGAATTTAAAAAGTTGTTTCAAAGTAATTAAACTTCAACTGTTTTGTTTGAAGATATTAATTCATATATACCATCCCAAAGTGCAATTCTATGCTGTAGTGCTAACTTTGAAATTTCTAAAGTTTCCTCCCATTTTTTAGTATCATTCCCACACAATTCTTCAATCATTTTAAGCGATAAAGGACCATGCTCGTCTCCATCCAACTCAATATGTCTATTTAAATAATACGTAAGCTTACTGTATGTATTATCACTAGTTTTAGACTGATTTATAATCTGAAAAAACATATCAGGAATGACATCTTCTCTTCCAAATGTAAAAGCAGATGCTATTTTGTGAGTTTCTTTGGTATCTATAACCTTAAATGTAAACTCAATAAATTTAAATGTAGCCTCATTTAAATTAACTAAAACTGAAGCTTCCCTAATAGATTTCCCTTGCTTTATTTCACTTAGAAAACTCTCTATTTGAGTTGTGCTAGAACCTATTTGATGCATGGCATCAATATACATTTCGTAATGACTTTTTGGCTCGCCAAGTTCATTAATATCGCTTTCTTCGGCCAGTACAATTTCGTTTATAAAACGAGAGGTAGCAGAATTACTCACAGGTGTCCATGGGACCGATGTGTTTGTTAAACTATTTTGAAGTACTTTTAACAAAGACATAAAATCCCACACCGCAAACACATGTTCCTCCATAAACACTTGAACATCTTCAATCGTGTCTAAAGCTCTGTATAATTTATGATTATTTAACTCTGCTCTTAGCGAAGTTAGTTCAGATTCTAACTGTATAATGTTCATTAACTACTATAATACTAATTCTTTTTGTCTAAAATTGTCTTCTTCGTCTGATGTTATACCTAAAGCTTCGTGCACATAAGCAAAAGTTGATAAAATTTCAGGCTTACCACCAACAATAGCAATATCGTGCTCAAAATGTACACTTGGTTTACCATCTAATGTTACAATCGTCCAACCGTCTTTTAGTTGTTTTACCTTATGAGTACCCATATTTATCATAGGCTCAATAGCGACAACCATACCTTCAATAAATTTTTTACCTCTACCACGTCTTCCATAATTTGGCATCTCAGGATCTTCATGCATTTTACGCCCTAAACCATGACCTACAAGCTCTCTAACAACACCATATCCTTGAGCCTCACAATATTGCTGTATCGCAAAACCAACATCTCCTACTCTATTTCCAACTCTAAGTTGTTCTATACCTACGTATAATGATTCTTTAGTGGTTTTAATTAATTTTTTTGTGTCTTCAGCAACATTTCCTATTTCAAAAGTATAAGCATGATCACCATAAAAACCATTCATAAGCGCACCACAGTCTACAGATACAATATCACCATCTTTAAGTGGTACATCTGTTGGTAGTCCATGAACTACAGCCTCGTTAACACTACAAAGTAATGTTGATGGACAATCATAAAGTCCTTTGAAGCCAGGTAAAGCTCCATGATCTCTAATAAACTCTTCTGCAATAGTATCTAAATGGTTAGTGGTAACACCTTCCTTTATTTCTTTTGCAAGCATACCTAATGTTTTAGAAACAATAAGCGCACTTTGTCTCATTAACTCAATTTCTTCTCTGGTTTTTACTATTATCATGTTTCCTTAATTGAGCTGCAAAGATAGGCATTTATAACTATTAAATAATTTTAGAAAAACATGATAAAAAACAGTTTTTTTCTATCTTTTGAGCAGTAAGTTTGTAATCTAAATTTTAGGAAATGTTTAAAAGAGTAAGTGCCGAAGAAGCGGTAAAAGTCATTAAATCTAATGATAGAGTTTATATACAAGCAGCAGCAGCAGCGCCACAACAATTAATAAATGCCATGTCTGCAAGACATGAGGAATTGAGAAATGTTGAAGTATGTCATTTGCATATAGAAGGTGAAGCGCCATATGCTAACCCAGAGCTAAAAGATAGCTTTCATGTTAACTCTTTCTTTATTGGAAAAAACGTGAGACATACTTTACATGCTGGTAATGGCTCTTATACACCTGTTTTTCTTAGTGAGTTACCAACCTTGTTTCAGCAAAATATTTTAGATTTAGATGTTGTCCTAATTCATGTTTCTGAACCAGACAAACATGGTTACCTATCATTAGGTGTTTCTGTTGAAGCTACTTTAGCAGCAATAGATAACGCCACAACAGTTATTGCGCAGGTTAATAAAAACATGCCGCGTACACATGGTGCTGGTATTATACACTATACAGAAATAGATTACTTTGTAGAGGTTGATGATGAGATTCCTACTATGCACGCTTCTGAGCCATCTGAAATTGAAAGCAAAATCGGAGACTATGTTGCTGGTTTAATCGAAGACAGAAGCACACTGCAAATGGGAATAGGCAATATACCTAATGCCGTATTATCTAGACTAACTAATCATAAGGACTTGGGCTTACATACCGAAATGTTTTCTGATGGTGTTATAGATTTAATTTTAAGCGATGTTATAAACGGAAATTATAAGAAAATAAATAGAGGCCGCGCATTAACTACGTTCTTGATGGGCTCTAAACGATTATATGATTATGTAGATGACAATCCTTTTGTAGAGATGAGAGCTTCTAATTATACCAATAATACATCATACATTAAGCAGAATCCTAAAATGGTTGCAATAAATTCTGCTATTGAGGTTGATGTGACAGGACAAGTATGTGCAGATTCTATTGGTTCTAAAATGTACTCTGGTGTTGGTGGACAAATGGATTTTATTAGAGGTGCATCTTTAAGTAAAGGTGGAAAAGCTATTATTGCCTTACCTTCAGTTACCCGAAAAGGCATTAGCAGAATTGTACCTTCCTTAAAACCAGGAGCTGGTGTTGTTACAACAAGAGCCCATGTACATTATGTAGTTACCGAATACGGTATTGCAAATTTATTTGGAAAAACAATAAAACAACGTGTAAAAGCACTTGTAGATATTGCACATCCTGATCACAGAGAGGACGTTGATAAAGCCTATTTTGAATTAACGTAATATTTTATTTAAACCAACCGAAAAGACCACCTTTTCTTTTTGATTTCTTAATATTAGGCTCTTCATTGGTTATCATTTGGTAGATTTCACCCCAACCAAGTATGCCACCAATATTTCTGTCGTCTATAAATAAGTCGGCATGGATTTTTCGGCTTCGGCTGTAATCATACTTTTCTTCGGGAAAGCTGGCATTTACAGCATAGAATTCTATACCATTTTCTTTACAAAAATCTACGGCTTCTTGTAATTTAGTACCATTTCTATAGATCCATAATATGAGTCTATGGCCATCTTGCTGAAGACGTTTTAAAGTTTCAAAAGCAAAGATTCTTGTCTTACCTATCTTGGGATAAGCATCTTCTACTATAGTTCCGTCAAAATCTATTGCTATTATTAATCTATCCTGAAAATTCATGTAATCAATCAATTAGAGGGCAAAGTTAAAACAATGTGCCATTTATACAAGACTATGTTGGGTCATAGCATCAGGTTGTTTTATACCTATTAGTTTTAGAATGGTTGGTGCTATATCACCTAAAATACCATCCTTAATTTCCGTAAGCTCTTTATCAATTAAAATGACAGGTACAGGATTAGTTGTATGTGCTGTGTTTGGAGTCCCATCAGGGTTTATCATCGTTTCACAGTTACCGTGATCTGCTATTAAAATAGTAGTGTAATCATTTTCTAAAGCCGCTGTAACAACATCTTTAACACATTCGTCTACAGCCTCACAAGCTTTTATTGCAGCCTCCATAACACCTGTATGACCAACCATATCGCCATTAGCAAAATTTAAACAAACAAAATCTGTTTCTCCTTTATTGAGCTCTGGTATAAGTGCATCTCTTAATTCATAAGCACTCATTTCGGGTTTCAAATCGTAAGTAGCAACTTTTGGGGAGTTTCTAAGAATTCTTGTTTCACCTTCAAAAGGCTCTTCTCTTCCTCCTGAAAAGAAAAAAGTAACATGAGGGTACTTTTCTGTTTCAGCTATTCTAATTTGTTTTTTTCTATGTTTTTCTAAAACTTCTCCAAGGGTTTCTGATAAATTGTCTTTGTTAAAAATAACATTTATACCCTTGAAATTATCATCATAATTCGTCATGGTTACGTAATGAAGATTTAATTTATGCATGTTGTATTCATGAAAATCTTCTTGCGATAGTGCTTGCGTTAACTGACGTCCACGATCTGTTCTAAAATTGAAGAAAATAACAACATCTTCATCTTTTATTGTTGCTACTGGCTTACCATTTTCATTAACCACAAGTGGTTTTATAAATTCATCTGTAACATCTTCTTCATAGCTTTGTTGTATATCTTTTAGAACATTAGTAGTTTGTTTTCCTTCTCCATGCACAACAGCATCATAGGCTAACTTTACACGTTCCCAACGCTTATCCCTGTCCATGGCATAATAACGCCCTGTAACTGTTGCCAGTTTTCCTGCTGTTTTAGCTAAATATTCTTCTAACTCTGAAATAAAACCATAACCAGATTTAGGGTCTACATCTCTACCATCTGTAAAAGCATGAACATAGACATTTTTTAAATCATTCTCTTTTGCTGCATCCAACAGTCCATACACATGCTTGATATGTGAGTGCACTCCTCCATCGCTTACCAAACCTAATAAGTGCACATCTTTTCCATTAGCCTTAGCATAACTAAAAGCATCCTTTAATACTCGTTCTTGTTGAAGCGTTTTATTTTCTACAGCAAGGTTAATTTTAACTAAATCCTGATATACAATTCTACCAGCTCCAAGATTCATGTGTCCTACTTCACTATTACCCATTTGTCCTTCTGGCAAACCTACATGCAATCCATCAGTTCGCAAACTAGCATTAGCATATCTGTTGTATAACCCATCAATAAATGGAGTCTCTGCATTGTCTATTGCCGAAACTTTTGGATCTGGTGATTTTCCCCAGCCATCAAGTATCATTAAAATAACCTTCTTATTCATGTTCTTGTGTTTATTACTTCAAATATAAGGTATAGAATACGACTATAATTCTGTATTTAAAAAATTTTGAATGTTATTTAACTTTAAAACTATACTGTACTGATTGTTATATAGATACGTGTTTTTATGAAAGCCTTAACAGATTTGTTTTCAAAACGTTAAATGTATGTTATTTAAAATTTCTTAGTGTAACATTATAGAAATTATGTCGTCTCTTTAGTATAATCAAAAAACAAATCAATTAATTTTTAAATCTTTCATCATGAAAAAAACAGTAGTAATTTTAGCCTTAGCATTGGGCTTTTCAATCACAAATTTAAATGCATCAAACGATTTTTTGACTTCAACAAATGAAGTAGCTGTAAAAACTTTTGAAGTAAGCCCTCTATGCAAAGCAGTAGCTACAGGAGATGTAGAGCTAGCAAAATCCTTAATAGAACAAGGTGCTGATGTAAATGCCAAATCTAATGGCATGAGTCCTATTCACTACGCAGCAAAATACAACCGTGTAGAGTTAATTAAAATATTATTAAAAGCTGGTGCTGATGTGCACAAATCTTGCGATTTAGGCTACACCGCATTAAACCACGCAGAACAATCTAAAGCCAAGGAAGCGGCACAGTTTTTGAAACGCTTTAAAAAGAAAGTGTCTAATTAAAGACAATTATTTGAGTTAGTTAATTGAAAAAAGCGTCTTATATATTAAGACGCTTTTTTATATTTTCTAATAGCTTCTCTAATTTTTTCAATACGATTTTCTGGATCGGGATGGGTACTTTGAAATTCTGGAACACGATTAGGACCAGCTGCAGCTTTAAGTATCTCCATTACACCTATCATTTCTTCAGGATTGTAACCTGCCTTAATCATAAATTTCACCCCTAATTCATCACTTTCTAACTCATCTCCTCTTCCATTTTTTAATAATTGTCCTTGTCCCATTTGTTGAGCAACTCCACCCATATCTATAGCAGAACTACCCATTGCTATAACTTTCCAAAAGTTTGCATTAGTAATACGCTCATTAGAATGCCTACCCAAAACATGGCCAATTTCGTGCCCTAAAACACCTGCCAACTGATCTTGGTTTTCTAATTTTGAAAATAAAGCATAGGTTATAAAAATTTGTCCACCTGGTAATGCAAATGCGTTTATCGTACTCTCATCAGCTAATAAATGAAATTCATACTCATAAGGCGTTTTTTTGGCTATACTACTATTAACAAGCTTATTACCAACATCATCTACCAAAGCTTGATATTGATTATTTGGATGTAATCCACCGTACTGCTGAGCCATGCCTTGTGCGCTTTGTAAGCCAATAGCTATCTCTTGATCTGGAGATAATGATATGGCCTGCTTTTTACCTGTATAAGGATTAATTTCTTCCTGACTACATTTTCTTATAAATGCAAAGGCCACAACGGCCAAGGCTATAAAAATTCTGACTTTAAAATTACCTCTTCTCATATTGATTGTCTTAGTATGCTAAATTTACAAAAGTTTGACACATAATTTATTGAAAAGTCATTATCTGTAGGTTCAAATTTTGAAAAACATTAATTTTATAGACTCAAAAAATTAAAATGAACTACGATTTTAAAATACTACCTAATTCTGAACTAGAATCTATAGTGCCTCTGGTTTTTGAGCTAAATGAAGGTAAAATCGAAGTGTCTGTTTTGTCTGCCAGATTTAATGAAATGAAAAATCAGAATTATAGGTGCGCTATAATAACCCGTAATGAAGAAATAGTTGGTGTTACCGGTCTATGGTTTTGTACAAGGCATTATTCTGGGAGATCTGTAGAGATAGACCATGTTTTCATAAAACCAAATCATAGAAACAAAGGCTTGGGTAAATTATTTATGAGCTGGATTCAAAATTACTGTAAACAGAAAGGTTACGAAACTATTGAGCTAAACACTTATGTTCAGAATCATCCTTCTCATAAATTTTATTATAATGAAGGTTTTAAAATTTTAGGCTATCACTTTCTGAAAAAGATCTAAATTATTTTAAAAAACCTAATTCAGAATTCGTCGGTACTTCATAAGGTTCCTTTCCATATTCAAAAATTCTGGCATCTAAATTACCCTTTAGCGTTAAGCTATCTCCTTTCACCTCTACCCAACTTCCTTCTCTTAAACCAATAACAGGTTGTGTATTAAACGCATGAAACTCTTTAATTCTGGTTTCTCTGGTTTCACCCATATGTGTACTGCTTGGATCTGGGTCTAAATAGTGCGGATTTATATTAAATGGTACCAAGCCCAGAGTCTTAAAGCTAGGTGGATAAACAATAGGCATGTCGTTTGTAGTGTTCATTGTTAGACCACAAATGTTACTTCCTGCACTTGTGCCTAGATATGGCGTTCCACTATTTACAGCCTCCTTTATTGAAGATAATACATCATTTTTATATAACTGATTCACCAAAACAAACGTATTTCCTCCACCTGTAAAAATACCTTCAGCCTCTTTAATCGCTTTCTTAGGGTCATCAAATGTATGAATCCCTTTTACTGACTTTCCTATTTTCTTAAAAGGCTTAGCCACTTTATCTGTATATTCATTATGAGATATACCACCTGGTCTTGCATATGGTATGAATAGTATTTCGTTTACAGATTTAAAATGCGCTTTTAATTCATCTAAAAGATACTCTAAAGAACCGCTTCCATGAACAGTTGATGTACTAGCTATAATAATTGATTTCATATTACAAATTTATGATTTAAAGTTTTAATAAGTAAAAGAGCACCTCACCACTTTAACAAAGATTTATTAAGCCTTTTTTATGAAAATTGATGAATAAGCACGAACTTTATATGACAATAAAACCAACATGAAACATATACTATTTATAATAAGCTGCTTTTTAAGTATTTCAATCTATGCCCAAGATGTTGAAAGGATTTCTGTAAACGGAAAAATTTCGGTTGCATCTGAGGATAAAGAAGGGGTTACTGTATTTAACACCACAACCAATAAAGGCACAATCACAGATGAAAATGGTGAATTTACTGCATTTGTTGCACTAAATGATGTTCTTGAATTTAGCGCCATTCAGTTTAAAGATTTTAATGTCACGATAACCGAAGATATTATTAAATCTAAAAAATTGACTGTTATTCTTGTTGAAGAAGTCAACAAACTAGATGAGGTGGTTATTTTACCTTTTGGGTTAACTGGTAATATTAATGTAGACTTAGAAAATGTAAGAACCTATAATGTAAGTTTAGATTACGTTTATCTCGGTTTAGACAACATTGAAGATTTTGAGTTCTCAGCAGATTATAAAACAAAAGCAGACAATTTAGCATTTAATGAAAATAATCCTCATGTAGGCAACATGCTCAACATTGTTAATCTTGCAGGATTTATTGTAAGTCAAGTAGTAGACATTGAAAAAGAGAATAAAACCAATGCAGAAAAAGCCATTAAAAAAACACCTTTTAAAGAAGCTTTAGACAAATATAGTGTTAACTACATTCACAATAATTTTGATATCCCATTAGAGCAAGTAGATGCTTTTATAGATTATATTGAAAACAAAGGTATTGATGAGGAATTACTGGCTGAAGATAAAGAAATGGAATTTCTAGAACGCATAACTCAATTAAGCAAATCTTTCCTTAAGAACAAAAGTGAAAAAGACTAAACTCTTATTTAGTCTTGTAGCATTATTATCTTTTTTTTTGTTGCAAGCCCAAAGACAAGAAATTAAAGGTAAACTAATTGCCAGTGATGATGTTGAGGGTATTCATATTCTAAACAAAACAGCATCAAAATATACTGTATCTAATGATAAGGGTGAATTTAGAATTGAGGCTAAAGCTACTGACACCTTATTCATTTCTAGTTTAATTTATAATAATAAAGAGATTATTGTTTCAAAAGAACAAGAAAACTCCAACTCTATTGAAATTAAATTAGATGAAAAAGTTAGTGAGTTAAACAAAGTTATTGTTGGCAAAATACTTACCGGAAGTTTACAATCTGATTTAGAAAACTCGGACGCTAAGACCGAAATTAATTTCTACGACCTTGGTATACCAGGCAATACTAAACTACCTCTTACTCAAAACGAAAAAAAACTACACGATGCCGATGGTGGTTCTTGGGGACATATAGGTCTTGGTTTTGGTGTTAATTTTCATAAGCTACTCAATAAGATAAGTGGCAGAACCAAAAAACTGAAAGATATTGTTGAGTTAGATGACAGAGACAAATGTATTAATAGACTCAGGATTGATTATGAATCAATTCTATTTGAAAACGATACACTCGCTAAAAACCTAAGAAATGAGTATTTTCTGTTCTCTCAAGAAGATGAAAACTTTCTCAGCTTATGCAAAGAAGACAATGACATTAAATTACTAGAATTTTTACAGCAAAAACTAAAAGCATATCGAGAAAACCTTAATAGTTCTAATAATGATTAACTTTGGAACACTTTTTGGTTTTTTAGCAAAAAAAGAAAATCCTTTATGAAATCAATATATCTCGTTTTTACATTAATAGTAGGTTTTATATTAACATCCAGTAATACTAAACACGAATATTATGTAAGTGTTACCAATATAGAATACGCAAAAGAGCAGCAGTCTGTTCAAATAATTAGTCAGATTTTTATTGATGATTTTGAAACTTTAATTCGCGAACGCTATGACGAGACTATAACGCTTGCCGAAGATGACGAGCCAGAAATTGTAGACGAATACATGAAACGGTATTTAAGAGACAAACTAAAAATTACAATTAACGGTACAACACATAGTCTTAACTATATTGGTAAAGAATATAAAGATGACATTACTTATTGCTATCTTGAAATAGAGAACATCAAAAACATCAAATCTATACATGTGGTTAATCGCATTCTTTTTGATGTGCTTCCAGATCAACAAAATATTGTTAGATTAAAACTATTAAACAAAAATAAGAGCTTCCTGCTTATTTCAGACAATGATGAGTTCGTGTTAAACTTTAACTAAAAATTCTGTTAAAACGCCTTATTTTCTCTATTTTCGGAATCATTTTTAAATAACACTTATTGCAATGAAAATTTTCAAGTACTTCTTCGGTGCTATGCTTTTTGTTTCTGCAAGTACTTTTGCTCAAAACGACATTAAGCCAGAGCGCAAACCAGGTCACACTAACCAAAACAAATTCAAACAATTATACGATGAATTTGCAACTCCAAACATGTTTAGAACTGGTTCTGGAGCACCAGGTCCTGCTTATTACCAACAACAAGCAGACTACAAAATGGATATAGAAATAGACGATGTTAATGCCAAATTATATGGTGACGAGACTATTACTTACACCAACAATTCTCCAGATGAGCTCACTTACCTTTGGGTACAGTTAGACCAAAACATGAGAGCTAGAGACTCTAAATCACCTTTAATAAATAGCTCTGGTATTGGTCCTGCTACCTCAGCTTCAAGAGCGACAAGAACATATTTGAATGAAAGTTTTGATGGAGGTTTTAACATAGAGCATGTAAAAGACACTAATGGTAAAGATTTACCTCACACCATTAACCGCACAATGATGCGTGTAGAACTGCCAAAACCAATGAAAACCGGAGATCAATTTTCATTCAAAATAAAATGGTGGTACAACATTAACGACCACGTAAAAGATGGTGGACGCTCTGGTTATGAATATTTTGAAGAAAATGATAACAGAATCTATGTTATGGCACAGTTTTATCCTCGTATGGCTGTCTACAATGATGTAGAAGGCTGGCAAAACTCTCAATTTTGGGGAAGAGATGAATTTGCACTACCATTTGGTAACTTTAATGTAAATATTACTGTACCTGCTGATCATATCTTAGACGGAACTGGTTATTTAACAAACAGAGAAGAAGTTTTTTCAAAAGATATGATGAAACGCTATAATCAAGCAAAAAAGTCTTTTGATAAACCAGTAATGATTGTAACAGAAGACGAAGCCAGAAAAACAGAAAAAACAAAAAGCAATAAGAAAAGAACATGGAAGCTTTCTGCACAAATGGTTAGAGATTTTGGGTTTGCAACATCTCGTAAATTCATTTGGGATATGATGGCTGTAAAAATTGGAGATAAAGATGTTATGGCTGTTTCTTTGTACTCTAAAGAAGGAAATCCATTATGGGAACAATGGTCTACAAGAACTGTTGCTAGTACATTAAAGTCTTACTCTCGTATGACTTTTGATTACCCTTACCACAAAGCTATTTCTGTACACGCACCAATGGGAATGGAGTACCCAATGATTTGTTACAATTTTGGTCGTCCAGACGAAAACGGTAACTATTCTGATAGAACTAAGTACGGAATGATTAGCGTTATCATTCATGAAGTTGGGCACAACTTCTTCCCTATGATTGTAAATAGTGATGAGCGTCAATGGACATGGATGGACGAAGGTCTAAACACGTTTGTTCAGTATGTAGCAGAGCAAGATTTTGGTGAATGGAATCCAACAGCTTTATCGCCTGGACACGACAAATATCCATCACGTCGAGGACCAGCTCAAAATATTGTTAGATATATGGGAGGTGATCAAGATTATATTGCACCAATTATGACAAAAGGATTAAACACTTACCAATTTGGAAGTAATGCCTATAGCAAACCTGCAACAGGTTTAAACATATTAAGAGAAACTATTATGGGGCACGATTTATTCGATTATTCATTTAGAGAATATGCAAGACGATGGATGTTTAAACACCCAACACCAGAAGATTTCTTTAGAACTATGGAAGATGCTTCTGCTGTAGACCTAGATTGGTTCTGGAGAGGATGGTTTTACACAACAGATTATACAGATATAGGTATTAAAGAAGTTAAGAAGTTTGCCGTAACAAATAGTCCTAACGAAGAAGGAAAAAAACTTGCTGAGCGTTATAATATAGATCCTAATTCGCTTGTATATTTTATTGGAGAGGGTGATGAAGGTTATGATGATGCAGTAAAAAATAGTAAGTCTATAGAAGATCTTCCTACAGTGAAAGAATACATAATGGATAATTTCACTCCAGAAGAACAAAAAAGCATGAAGAAATCACCAAAGTATTTCTACGAAGTAACCTTTGATAAACCTGGTGGATTAGTAATGCCATTAATTGTTGAGTATAAATATGCTGATGGAACTAAAGAAAAAACCACATATCCTGCTCAAGTTTGGAGGCTAAATGATAAAGAAGTAAGTAAAGCTATTGCAACCGATAAAGAAATAGTTTCTATTACGGTAGACCCAGACTTAGAAACAGCAGATGTTGACACTTCTAATAACTCTTGGCCAAGAGAAACTAAAGAAAGTGATTTTGATAAATTCAAGAACAAAGTGAAAGATTAAGAAAAATTTATTTAAAATTAAAGCCGACTTTAACGAGTCGGCTTTTTTTATTAGATAAAGTCACTCTATATTTGCACTGTGATACAATTAGCAACATTATTATTTATCGGAGGAACCGAAATTGTTTTTATACTATTTATAGTAGTATTAGTTTTTGGTGCGGATAAACTACCTGAAATTGCAAGGGGATTAGGAAAAGGCATGAGAACTTTAAGAGATGCCACAAACGATATTAAGCACGAGGTTACTAAAAGTGCCAAAGAAAGTAACATTGTAGATACAGATACTACCAAAGAGATTCAACAAGAAATAAATAAGGTTAAAGACGATCTTGAAAACTTTACAGGTTCTGTGAAAAGAAACATGTAAAATACATTATTCTCTATTTTTGCGTTATTTTTTTAAACCATCTTCATTATTTAATATATTTTTTATTGAATTATTTAATATATTTAGACAATCACTAACCATCTAAATCATATTAAATGAAACGAAAATTTTTCAAATCACTACTATTAGTAGCGATGGTTTTGGTATCGTGCTCTAAAGACGAAACCAATATTGAAAGTCAATTAGAAACCACCCAATTTCCTGAAGACCCGCTTACCATTGAACAAATTAATTCACGAATTTCCGAAAGCATAGAGAATACAGGAGATTTTGATTGGAGTACAGTTGATGAACATTTTTTATGGAGTGCTGTTGTTCACGGACAAAATGTACTCACTGTAGGCTATGGAAATCCTGACCAAAGTTTTAGCGAAACAGAAGACCCTGTTCTAGAATCTAAAAAAAATGCATTAATAGATATTGTAGTTGATAATGAGGATTTTGGCGATAGAAAATTAAAGTTAATAGAACACGAGATTATTACTGTATTTGACGTTGAAGTGACTAAAATTGAAACTATTATAGAGCTCCGAAAAAGTAATTATGTTCGCTATTTAGAACCTAATGGTTATAATCACTACTCAAACATTACAGCCAAGAGTAGCTCTGGTTGTGATAAAAATCCTGACAGTATAAACTCGGCTCACTATACAACTATAAACCCAAATAATGCCCAGGTATCTTGGCATTTTAGTGAACATAATATTCCGCAAGCTTGGAATCACAGTACTGGTTCTGGTGTAACTATTGGCCTTATAGACACAGGTGTTTCTGCTTCGCAATATTTACTAAATACTTCTGGATTTAATGATGGAGCTTCAACAGGTCGATTTGTTCAGAAATACGGAACATTTATTGACTCTTCTTGGTGGTGGAGCAACAACTATGATGGTCCTCATGACAAATGCGGCCACGGTACTGCAATGGGCTCTACTATGGCAGCACCGAGAAATAATGATGGCATGCCTGTTGGTGTAGCGTACAATGCTAACTTAGTTGCTTATAGAGCAACTGAAGATGTATTACTTAATGATTACCACGAAAGAAAAGGTGTATCTATGGCGTTAACACAATTAGGTAATAGAAGTGATGTTAAAATCATATCTATGTCTATTGGTTACGTATGGTCTATCGGTAACATTAAAGATGCCGTTAAATATGCCTACAGTAAAGGAAAATTAATTTTTGCAGCAGGCGGAACTTCAACAAGTTTCACAAATGGATTTGGAGTAATTTTCCCTGCAACAATGAGTGAAACAGTTGCTGTTACTGGAGTAGACGATGGTGCTAACTATGAAAGGTGTGACACATGCCATAGCGGAAGTAAAATAGACTTTACCATTATTATGGAAGGGGAAAGTAATACTAGCAAAGCACCTCCTGTATTAGGATTTAATACAGGCCAAAGAAGATATACTGGTGGTTCATCTGTAGCCACAGCTACTACTGCTGGTATAGCCGCTTTAATATGGTCTAAATATCCTAGTTGGTCTAGGACTCAAGTTTTAAATAGATTAAAACAATCGGCCGAATTCTACCCTAATAAAAATGGTAGTTTTGGCTATGGAAATATAGATGCTTTACAAGCAGTTCAATAACAATATAACCAATCAAAAACCCAAAAGAGCTTTGCAAATTAATGCAAAGCTCTTTTTACTTCTTTCTGCTAATAGTCAGTCCATCTCTTATTGGTAAGAGCACAGTTTCAACACGACTATCTTCTTTTAAAAGTCTATTATAGTCCAAAACCGCTTTAGTAGAAATATCTTTCTCGTTAAGTGCCTCTACAACTTTTCCATGCCACAACACATTATCTGAAAGAATAATGCCTCCTGAATTTAATTTATCTATAATAAGATGAAAGTAATTACTGTAATTAGGCTTATCCGCATCTATAAACACCAAATCAAACATCATATCCAACTGAGGAATAATATCTAAAGCGCTTCCTGTGTGTTGTATAATTTGAGATCCATAATCAGATTTATCAAAATACTTTCGCTGAAAATCGTGAAGTTCTTCATTTATATCAATGGTATGTACAACTCCATCCTTTTGCAGCCCTTCTGCTAAGCATAAAGTAGCGTAGCCTGTAAAGGTTCCTAGCTCTAAAATAGATTTAGGATTTGAAAGTTTAGAAATCATACTCAGCACTCTACCTTGGTATGGACCACTGAGCATGATAGGTTGTAAAATTTTCTGATACGTTTCTCTTGTTAATTGCTGTAGCAGCTCTGGTTCTTGCTCAGAATGTGAAACCACATAATTGTCTAATGCCTCTGGCAAAAAATACATATCAGTAAAATTTAAAATTGAATATTTATTCGGCTTTTGGTTCTTCCGGAAGTTCTAGTTCCACTTCTTCAGTCTCTGGTTTACCTAAAAAGAATAACACAGCACCTACAACGATTAAGCCTATTTTAATGGCCCAAGCAACTCCTTCTCCCCATTCATATATCCACATTAAAATGCTAGGAACTCTGTCAAAAAAGTTCAACACAATTGCAAAAAGACCAAAAAAGACCATGTAACCTCCGATTTTTCTCATAATAATATAATAGTTGATGATTAGATATTAAATATAGATAAAAATTTGAAGACTACCCCTTAAGACATTATCCTAGTAATTAAATCCTTTTTTGCCTTTTCATTATCACCGCATAACCATTGTATTACATTATCTTCCCAAATAGCATCACGTTGATTTTCTGTAATTATATTTCTATCCATGGCTAAATCCAAAATTTTCCCAGGATAAGAAGATTGTTGGGCACTTTCCATTTCGCCAAGTGGATAAGGATCATCTAGTCCCATAATTACCTGATTTGAGCCTTGATTTTTTATCAGTAATTCTAAAGAACCTGTATCGTGCACTAAAGTATCAAAGAAAATATTTTTATGACCTACTGCTTTACGAGGATGCTTTTTACCTTCAAATAAATCAGGTCTACCATCAAACCCTTGAATTCGACGTCCAAGATTAATTTGAGCCAGCTGTCCTCCGTGTGCAAAACAAATACGCATGTTTGGATACTTTTCGTAATAACCGTTTAAAGTCAAAAAATGATACGCGTCTGCGCATTGTGCCAGCATCCAAATTAGGTGAAAACGCCAAGAAGTATTTTCTAACTTTATAAACTTTTCACCATCGTACGGATGAATTTCAACGGCTAGGTTGTATTTATCTGCAAGCTCAAAAATAGGTTCGTTTTCTTCATCAAAAATGCAACGCCAAGTCCCTATAGTATCCATATAATGTGTTGGCAGACACAACAAACGCATTCCTAAAACCTCAACACAACGCTCTATTTCCCAACAGGCACCACGAACAAAACCAGGATGTACTACAAAACCTGTAGTAAACTTACTAGGATAATCGTGCTGTATACGTGCATTAAAATCATTCTGAAAGCGTAAGGCTTGCTTCATCTCTTCCAAGCGCAAACCATTACCATAAAGTTGAGACAAATTCAAAACAACTGCATGGTCTATTTTAAAATGCTCCATCCAAGCTAATTTCTCATTCAAGAAAAAACTAGAATCTGTAATTGGTCTGTTCCAATCTTTTTGAAGCATGAATTTTCGATCTTTATCGACCCAGAATATCCCCTTATCTTTCATAAAATCGGGAATTTCTTCAGGATAAGGTAGTAAGTGTGAATGGCCGTTAATTCTAAGTTTTCTTTTGCTCATGGGAGAAATCACAACAAGATAATAGTCTTGATTTTTTTATTTCACAATAGATTGTTTGCTTTGTTATGTTAACAACTAGTCTTCTAACTGTACCTTTTTAGGTGGTTCCATTATAGACCCACAATTAGGGCAAGTACGTTTTACTTTATCACCATAGTAAGCGTCAAAAATTTTAGGCATATCGGTTTCGATATTGTCCAAGGTAAAATCTTCTTCATATAGCTTCGTAGTACAGTTTTCGCAATACCAAAGTAGTGCATCTTGCACACCTTCTTCACGTGGATACTCTATCACCAAACCAACCGTATTTGCACCACGCTGAGGCGAATGCGGTACTTTTGGAGGTAACAAAAAGATTTCACCTTCTTTTATATGAATGTCCCTAGGTTCACCATCATCAATAACTTTTAAAACAATATCACCTTCTACTTGATAGAAAAACTCTGGTGTTTCGTTATAATGATAATCTTTACGACTATTAGGTCCACCAACAACCATTACGATGAAATCACCATCTTTCCAAACCACTTTATTACCAACTGGTGGTTTAAGTAAATGACGGTTTTCTTCAATCCATGCTTTAAAATTAATTGGAGGATATAATTTGCTCATAATAAAAGCCCCTTTTTAATTTCCCCAAAGGGGAAAAACTCATCCGGGAATAGAGTTTTGTTATAAAATAATTACTGATATAAAGATATGGTATTTTTTGCTCAATCTATTCCTTCCTTTTGGGAAGGTTAGGATGGGCTATTATAAACTTTTTGTTCTTCCACCATCAACTGGAAGATTAATTCCGTTTATATAACTAGCACATTCACTCGCTAAAAAGGTGATTGCAGCAGCTAATTCTTCTGGTTTAGCAAAACGTTTTGCTGGTACAGCACTTTTCATAGCGTTAGCAGATTCTTCTTCTGTTTTACCAGTTTTAGCGCTTTTGTTTTTTATGATTTCGGTTAAACGTTCTGTTCCTGTTGCACCTGGCAAAACGTTGTTTACGGTAATGCCAAACTCTCCTAGCTCATTAGCCAAGGTTTTACTCCAGTTGGCTACAGCACCTCGAATGGTATTGCTTACACCAAGTCCATCTAATGGCTGTTTTACTGACGTTGAAATTACATTAATAATACGTCCAAACGCTTCAGCTTTCATGAACGGAACAACAGCTTGCACTAATACATGATTACATTTTAAATGCTGTGTAAAAGCACTTTCAAATTCTTCAATTTTAGCCTCAAAAACTGGTCCGCCAGCTGGTCCGCCAGTATTATTAACCAACACATGAAATCCGTGATTGTTTTTAATATAGCTTTCTACTTTTTCTCTTAATTCCATCGGATTAGAAAAATCGGCTACGATATAATCGTGATTTCTGTGTTTTGGTAATTCGGCTAAAACTGCCTTTAGCTTGTCTTCGTTTCTTGCTACTAGTGTGATATTTGCACCTTCCTCAGCCAAAGCTAAAGCTGTTGCCTTACCAATTCCTGCTGTACTACCACATACTAATGCGTATTTGTTATTTAACTTTAGATTCATTTATGAATTAATTTTAAAAGTATCAAGTATATCTGTTGCCTGGTTTACATATTCATCAAATTCAGCCTCAGTACTAGTAAAGGTTAATATATAGGCTGTTCCATCACTAATCAAGATATATTGTTTAAATTTTAACATCACTCCACTTCCAAAATCTGCTGTCCATATAGAAGATTTAGCTTTTATTCCATTTAACGATATGTCTTCAGTAGACAAAATTTTAGCAGATGGTATTTGCTTTTCAACTTGATCTAATGCAATTTCCACATATGCATCAAGACTTATCTCACGGCCTTGAAGAAATTCGGTAGAAAGATTTATATTTTCTCTAAAGTTATCTTCTTCTTGCGAATCTTCTTCAGACATTAACACAAATTGAACCATTGGTTGTGGCTTCTGATCACTATACTCCCAGTTTTTAGGATATTGTACAGAATAACCATCTTTTTCATACGTCTTCCATCCTTCCTTCTGACCAAAAAGGATTAAACTAAATAACAAAGCTGAAAGCATCAATAACTTATTTCTCATATCTATAGATTTAATATTTTATACATACATTCTTGGCCTCAGTAAAGAAGCGTAAAGCTTCAAATCCACCTTCGCGCCCAACTCCGCTTGCTTTTACACCACCAAAAGGCGTGCGTAAATCGCGCATCATCCAAGTGTTTACCCAAACAATACCTGCTTGTAGTTGGTTGCTCATTCTCATCGTGCGTTTTAGATTATTCGTCCAAAGTGTTGCTGATAATCCGTATTTTACTTTGTTAGCCATCTCTAAAACGTCGTCTTCAGTTTTAAATGGCATTATGGTAACTACTGGACCAAAAATTTCTTCTTGATTCACGCGACAATCGTCTGTTTTAACTTCGATAATTGTTGGTTGTAAATAGTAACCGTTTTCGTAACCTTCAACAGTAACTTCGTTTCCACCACATAAAATGGTTGCGCCTTCTTCTTTAGCAATTTTGATGTAGCTTTTCACTTTTTCAAGATGCGGTTTTGAAACTAAAGCACCAATTTTTGTGTCTTTTTCAGAAGGATGACCAACTTTTAAACCTTTTACTTTTTCTACAAAGTCTGTTTTGAATTTCTCGTAAATAGTTTCTTCTACAAAAATTCGGCTTCCGCATAAACAAATCTGACCTTGATTAGCAAACGACGAGCGTACGGTTGTATTTAACATATCTTCATAATCGCAATCGGCAAAGATGATGTTTGGGTTTTTTCCACCTAATTCTAAAGACAGTTTTTTAAACATTGGTGCAGCAACTTTGGCAATATGTGCTCCAGTTGCTGTTCCGCCAGTAAAACTAATGGCTTTGATACTTGGATGCTCTACAATAGCTTGCCCAGTCGTAGTTCCTAAACCGTGAACAATATTTAAAACGCCTTTAGGTAAACCAGCTTCGTTACAAATTTCGCCTAACAAATAAGCCGTCATTGGTGTGACTTCGCTTGGTTTGGCAACGACGCAATTACCTGCTGCGATTGCTGGTGCTATTTTCCAAGTGAAAAGATACAGCGGTAAGTTCCAAGGACTTATACAACCAACAACACCAATAGGTTGGCGTAGTGTATAGTTTACCGCATTTTGACCAACACTTTCGTGACTTTCGCTTGCAAATTGTGTAATGGCATTTCCGAAAAACCTGAAATTACTTGCTGCTCTAGGTATATCGACCATTTTGGCGAGACTTACTGGTTTTCCGTTGTCCTTACTTTCGGCTTCTGCAAACCGGTCTAAATTGGCTTCTAATAATTCTGAAATCTTAATTAGAATTCTGCTACGTTCTTCTAAAGTAGTTTGACTCCAACTAGGAAAAGCAGATTTAGCAGCTATATAAGCTTGCTCTACGTCTTCTTTTGATGAGTTTGGGATTTGTCCATAGACTTCACCATTTGAAGGATTGTAGTTGTCAATCCACCCATTAGCAATGGGAAGGGAAAATTTTCCGTTTATGTAGTTTTTAATGTTCATAAGTTTTTTACTAAACTTTCTTCCAAGTCCTTTAAGTTTTTCCCATTTGAGTCTTTCCAACTTTGAGGACCACTTCTCATAGTGCCAGCTACCAAAGCAGCAGCATATGATGAAGAACTTACAATTATATCCTTAGATAAAATCAAATTCTTTCCTTTATTAATTAAAATACCATCTTCAATTAACTTTTCCCTTAACAGTTTAATTTTTCCAGGAATACTGGCAGTAGTTGTAGCTGAAATTTCTGAATCTTTATTAATCAAAAAACCTTCATCTGTCTGCATCCCTAAAGAGTTAAGACCGTTAACTACAAAGTATAACTCACGACCAATTAGAGTTTCAGGATCATTATTTTCTTTGACAGATTTCAAGGGTACAAGCATTTTATGACCTAAAGTTCCTAAGATCATCTTTGTGTTGTGTATAAACTCTTCCATTGCATCTTTATCTGCTCTAGGTAGTTTAGATTCTGAAGGGCTATTACTGTTTTCTAGTTTATATCTATCGGCTTCAATAGTCAGAAAAGAAAGTCTTGACTCAAGATATTTTATATGAGATTTAGTTAGGTTTTCATCTTTACTAGTGAAGATTATTACTTCATTCCAAAAATCTTTCTTCCTGTCATGGTCTGAAAGTCTTTTAAACACATTTTCTGATTCGCCAATGTATACAGAGTTAATTTCGTCAGTAGTTTGTTTTTCTATCAAAAAATATACACCAGGTCTTTGAGATTCAATCCAATTTTTTAATTCTGAAAATCTACTTCTTGGACAAGCAACTGCTTGTCCAGACCAATTTGCAATTTCGACATGTCTAAGCCCAGACGGTGAACCATCTGATAAATATATTTTAATACTTTTACCAAACATTCATTTATTGTTTTTTATAAGCCATCACCTTAATCTCAACCAATAAGTCTGGATGTGGTAATTGGTGTACAGCAACAGTTGTTCTTGTTGGTCCAGTAGCTTTTTCAAAAAACTCACCGTAGGCTTTGTTATAACCTGCAAAATCATTCATGTTTACCAAAAAAGTAGTAACATCAACCACGTCTTTTAGACTTGCGCCAACGGTTTGTAAATTTTTACCGATGTTTTTTAAAACTTCTCTAGTCTGTACTTCGATATCTAATTTTTTGGTGTTCATTTCGTCAATAAGTTCTACACCAGCAATAGTATTGTCTGCGCGTCTTGAACTGGTTCCTGATACGAAAATGAAATCGCCTACCACTTTTACGTGTGGATACGCGCCTCTTGGTGTTACTTTAGTCCCTTCGTTTGTATTCATAATATTTTTATCTTAATGATGCATTGTTTTTGCAACGTTGTCATCATCAATAATGTCGTTAGTTTTTTCTTGTACTATTTTTAATAAAACTGAAAGGTCATCATTTAAATCAATCTCGTTATCTGCAATCATGTTTAAAATGGCTTTGTCTTGCGCACGACCCTTGGTCATAGCTTCATGATAGCCAATATTTTCATTGAATGTGACCATCGAATATTTTGAAAAATATTGCTCTGGGAAATGCTTTTCTAATTGCATTTCGAGCTGGCGTTTTTTCTTGAAAATTGGATTAGCAACATGATCTCGCATTTCGTAATAATTCTCTTCTGCTAATTCGCCAATAGCATCTGCATCTGCTTTTCTAACCGATTGGTAGGTTTTAAAAATGGTTTCCCAATCACCTTCATGTTTATCGATAATGCTATCTAAAACGGCAACATCTTCAAAAGATGCATTCATCCCTTGACCGTAAAACGGAACAACAGCATGCGCGGCATCACCTAAAATTAAAGTGTTGCCTTGATAATGCCAAGGCGAACATTTTATAGTGCCTAAAGCACCTGTTGGATTGTTTGCAAATTCTTCAGCAATATTCGGAATTAGCGCTAAAGCATCCGGAAATTGCTCTAGGAAAAAGGCTTTTATTTTGTCTTCAGTATCTAAATCTTTGAAATTATAAGTACCTTCTTCATGTCCTAAAAACAGAGTTACCGTAAAACTTCCGTCTAAATTAGCTAAAGCGATAAGCATATATTCGCCTCTTGGCCAAATGTGTAAATAGTCTTTGCTGATTTGATGACTTCCGTCTGTTGCTGCAGGAATTTCTAATTCTTTATAACCGTGCGTTAAGAAATTTTGAGAAAAACTAAACAAGAATTTACGCTGCAAAAAGTAGCTTTTTCTTAATTCTGAACCTGCGCCATCTGTACCAAAGATAACATCTGCAGTGACGTTAAACGTTTCTTTTGTGTTTCGGTTTACAAAATGAACGGTGTTTGTGTCTAAATCTACAGTTTCACATTCTGTATTAAAATGAATAGTTAGATTGTCGTATTTATCGGCTTCAGTTAATAACATGCCGTTTAAATCGCCTCTCGAAATTGAGTTGATGTATTCGTTATCACGACCAGAATAGTTGGATGCAAAGGTGTTGCCTTCAATATCATGAATTAATCGGCCTTTCATTGGTATGCAAATCTCACGCGCTTTATCTTCAACATTAGCTAAACGTAAGGCTTTAAAACCACGATCTGATAAGGCAAGGTTGATTGATTTTCCTGCGGAAATGTCTGTTGTGCGTAAATCTGGTCTGCTTTCATAAACATTGACGTTATAGCCTCTTTGTGCTAAACGTAGTGCTAAAAGTGAACCGCATAAACCTGCGCCAATGATTAATATGTTTTCTTTTTGTTTCATTATTTTATCCTTGTTTAATCAAGTGTCTAAATATTATGATTCAATACTTTCTTTATTTTTTGAATTTCGTCATATGATAATCTAAGTCTTTTTAAATTTAATTTTTGTTCTTGATTATCAATGTTTTTATAAGAAAAAATATCGTTTTTAGAATTAAATTCTAAGGTTGAAAAATCACTGTATTCAGTAATTTTTATTAATTTATCTTTTATTACATAAACTATTTTTTTGTCAGTTATTATAAAATAGTCAAAGCTTAAATTAAAAAGATAATAGAACAGACCTAAAATTTGATATTCCCAAAAACTTGCTTCTGACTTTTTCTTGATTTTGAGTAAAATATTTTCATCCTTTATTAGTGAAAAAATATTTTTCATCTATAAAATTTCTTTCAACTTTTCAACCATTCTAAATACATCTTCAAAACTGTTGTAAAGTGGTACTGGTGCGCAACGTATAACATCAGGTTCGCGCCAGTCTGTAATAATATTAGCTTCGGTTAATTTGTGATGTAAACTTTTATCGGCATCTTTAACTTGAATCGATAATTGGCAACCACGTTGTTTTGGATCTGTTGGTGTGATTATTTTTATTTTATCGTTGTTTAATTCATTAATTAAAAACTCAAAATAACCTGTTAGTTGTTCTGATTTTTTGCGTAAAGCTTTCATACCAACCTCGTTAAACATGTCTAAAGATGCTTTTATGGCAGCCATAGATAAAATTGGCGGATTACTAAGTTGCCAACCTTCAGCACCAGGTGTAACGTCTAATGGTTGACGCATATTAAAACGCGTCTCTTTATTGTGACTCCACCAACCTGCAAAACGTTTTAAATCTTTATTGTGGGCATGTTTTTCATGAACGAAAAGACCTGCTAAACTACCTGGTCCAGAATTTAAATATTTGTAAGTACACCAAGCTGCAAAATCGACGTCTGAGTTGTGTAATTCTGGTTGGATATTTCCTGCTCCATGAGCTAAATCGATACCAACCATACAGTTTTTGGCGTGACCTAATTCGGCAATACGTTTTAAATCTAAATATTGACCTGTGTAATAATTAACTCCACCAATTAAAAGTAAAGCAATTTCATCACCTTGTTGGTCTAAAATGTTTTCTAAATCTTCAATGTTTAGTAATTCTTCGCCTTCGCGAGGTTTCCATTCAATTAAACCTTCATTGGCATCAAAACCATGAAAATCTAGTTGTGTTTGCACAGCATATCGATCTGACGGAAACGCATCACTTTCTATTACAATTTTGTACTTGGTTTTTGTTGGTTGATAAAAACTAACCATTAGCAAGTGTAGATTAGTGGTTAGCGTATTCATCACTACAACTTCTATAGGTTTTGCACCTACAATTTTTGCCATACTTTCGGTTAAGAATTCGTGGTACGGCATCCATGGGTTTTTGGCATCAAAATGACCTTCTACACCAAGGTTTGCCCAATCGTTTAACTCTTGTTGAATGTATTTTTGTGTGCTTTTTGGTTGTAGTCCAAGCGAGTTTCCTGTAAAATATAACCAATCATTTCCGTCTTTATCTTTTGGAATATGAAATTGACTGCGGTACTGCGCTAAAGAATCGTTTTGGTCTTGTGTTTTTGCGTAATTAAGACCTGTTTTATAGTCAGACAATGTGCTTTTAGTTTTAGTTGATTTTTGTAATCTGAGTATAAAAATAAGGATTTAAAAAGCATAAAAAAAGCGCTTTGAAACAAAGCGCTCGAGAAAATATATAGACGCCAAATGGCGGAAAATGTAAGCTATACGTTTTAAGTCGAATGACCCACGTGAAACTTACATTATAGGTTTCAAAAGTAATACCAAAATTTTTAATTCCCTTATTCTAATGTTACACTAACATCTGTGAAATTTAAATTCCATTGATTACCACTATCCTTTTTGTGGTCCATCGCTATTTTAATACCATTAAAATCCTTATAATTTTCAAATGTATTAGACAATGATGGTTCTGGTGAATTTCCTTTCCTGTAAGACCATTCTTTAATCAAATAGTTCTCATCAAAATAAATATCGTAAGCATCACCAGGTGTGTAACCTCCTTCTAAAGGATATGTAATCGTAATCATATCTAACTCTTCTTTATGAATTGGTGATTCTACTTTTTTAGCTTCTGAAATTGTTGCTGTTGAATCCCAAATCAACTGAAATGGTACTAAAAGCCAAAATTTGTCATTTATAAAAGCTTTGTCAGCATTAGCTGGTACACTATCCAGATTTTGGCGTGAGTATTTTACCTCTAGACCACCTGCTTTCATATAAACACTGTCGTTCTTTGGAAACCACACCCAAGAGCGCCCATTACCTTTTATTTTATCAGTGTCTACCTTAAACGTAAATGTTACTTTCTCAACATTCTTCCATACCTCATAACCATGAGCATTAGCAATTTTTTCTTCAATAGCGAGTTCTTTTTTGGGATCTACTTGATTATTCTTCTTTTTTTCAGATTTACAGGAAAAAACAAATAACAAGCAAACCAAACTAATGTATAAAGGCTTCATATTAAAAAGTTATTTTAAATTACATCAAAATTAATCAACCATGGATAAGTACACTAATTATTTTGATGTTAATAAGGAAACCTGGAACAAAAAAGTAGCTGTACATGCAGAAAGTAAGATGTATGATTTAGAGTCTTTTAAATCAGGTAAATCTTCTTTAATGCCATATGAATTGAAGGCTTTGGGAGATGTCAATGGAAAATCGCTTTTGCATCTACAATGTCATTTTGGACAAGACACCTTAAGTTGGCAACGTATGGGAGCGCAATGCGTTGGTGTAGATTTAAGTGATGAAGGTATAAAGCTTGCTAAGAAGCTTAATGACGAATTGCAGCTTGATGCTGAGTTTGTTTGTTGTAATGTTTTAGATACTTCAAAACACATTAATAAAACCTTTGATATTGTCTATACGAGTTATGGAGTTATTGGGTGGTTACCAAATCTAAAACCTTGGGCTAAGATGATTGCTGAACGCCTTAAGGTTGATGGTACTTTTTATATGGTTGAATTTCATCCTATTCTTTGGATGTTTGATTATGTTGATGGTAAACCAAAACTAAAATATCATTACAGTCAAGACGAGGTGATTTATGAAGAATACGAAGGTACGTATGCTAATCAATCTTCAAAAATGGTGAGTAAGGAATATGGCTGGAATCATGGGTTGAGTGAAGTAATAAATGCTCTTATAGAAGCAGGTTTACAAATAGACCACCTTAACGAATATGATGAAAGTCCTTATGATGTATTTCCTGATTTAACAAAAACTGAAACAGGATTATATAAGATGAAAAACCAATTATTTCCTATGATTTTTGAGATTAAGGCGACAAAAAAGTAATAGCCTGAAACAAATTTCAGGCTATTACTTTTTAATTAATGTTTTTCTTCGTCTTTTAATAATTCAGGAAATTTTGCTTTAAAACGATTTAATCGAGGAATAGAAACCGCTCTCACATAACTTTGATTTGGATTTCGCTTTTCAAAATCCTGATGATAATCTGAAGCCTTATAAAATTTTAAGAATGGATATACTTCAGCTGCGACTGTTGCGTCTAATTCTTTTGCAAGCGCTGCTTTCTTATTCTCTATAATTTGTTTTTGCTCATCATTTTGATAAAATATGATTGATCGGTATTGCGGACCTTTATCTGGCCCTTGACCATTAACTTGTGTCGGATTCTGAGAACCAAAATAGACATCTACCAATGTTGAAAAACTCACAACCTCTGGATCATAAATAACTTCAACAGCTTCCGCATGTCCTGTTGTACCTGAATGACTTTTCTCGTACGTAATGTCATCTGTATGTCCACCTGAAAAACCACTGTAAACTTCTTCAACACCTTTTACACTTTCGTAAATTGCCTCTACGCACCAAAAACATCCACTTGCAAAATAGGCTTTTGCCTTACCATCTTCCATAGGAACTTCTACAGGTTCTGCATTAATTATTTCTTGTTGTTTTGGATTGGTTTGCGCCTGGTTATGACAATTAAAGCAAAGACTTATGCTTAAAATAATAAGTAACTTTTTCATAGATTTCTTTTTTCTTTTTCTATAGACGTATAAAAATACAATTCCTTAAAAAGAAATCTTTTAAAGTTATATTAAATAAAAAAAGCCCTCACAGTTTGTGAAGGCTTTTTTTGAATATTATTTAATGGCAATTACTTTGCTAGCTTAGCAAATAACTTATCCATTTTTTCCTTTTCTTCATCTGCTAAAGCAGCGTCTACTAAGATACGACCACTATGCTCATCAGTAATTACTTTTTTACGTGAAGCAATTTCTACTTGCACTTGTGGTGGAATAGTAAAGAAAGAACCACCAGATGCACCACGCTCTATTGGCACAACAGCTAAACCATTCTTTACGTTATTTCTAATTCTTAGATATGCTTTTACCAAACGCTCATCAATTTTCTTTTGGTACTCTTCAGATTTACCAATAAGCGCTTCTTCTTCTTTTTCAGTTTCTTTTAAGATTTCGTTTAGCTCACCTTTTTTGTGCTTAAGGTGATCTTTACGATCCTTTAAACGGTCTTTAGTTTCAGAAATAACATCTTTTTTCTGCTCTATTTGCGCCTTAAATTCTTTGATATGCTTTTCAGCTAATTGAATTTCTAATTCCTGAAATTCAATTTCCTTAGTTAAGGAATTGTATTCTCTGTTATTTCTAACGTTGTTTTGTTGCTCGCTATACTTTTTGATTAAAGCTTTTGCTTCTTCGATTAAATTTTTCTTTCCTTTAATCTCATCATCTATAACAGCAAGACTGTCATTTAATTTCTCTAGTCTGGTATTCAACCCTTCTACCTCATCTTCTAAATCTCTTACTTCTAAAGGAAGTTCTCCTCTTACATTTCTTATTTCATCTACTCTAGAGTCAATTAACTGTAAATCATAAAGCGCTCTTAAACGCTCTTCTACAGTCACTTCAGCTTTTTTCGCCATAATTATAAATACTTTACCGGATTTGTATTTGTCTTTGATAAAACGACTGCAAAATTAGTAATTTTTTTCGAGAGATAGTCTACTAAAAATGATTTTGTGAACTGTTCGCTCTCATAATGACCCATATCTGCCAATACAATACTGTTTTCTGCACTAAAAAAGTCATGATATTTAAGGTCTGCCGTAACTAATAAGTCTGCACCAGAAGCTTTTGCAGCTCCAATTGCAAAACTACCCGAACCTCCCAAAACTGCTATCTTTTTTATTGGTTTGCCTAAAAATTTTGAATATCTAATACATTCAGTATTCATTTTTTGCTTTATATATTTTAAACATTCAATCTCATCCATCTCGGTTTTAAGCTCACCTATCATTCCCATGCCTATATATTGATTGGAATTATCTAAAGTAGTGACTTCATAAGCCACCTCTTCGTATGGATGCGTGTTAAAAAGCGCTTTTAAAACTTTAGCCTCAAGATGTTTTGCAAACACAACTGAAATTTGAGTTTCACTTTCGGTATGCAAATCACCTTGTTTTCCTATTGTAGGATTAGAATCTTCGTTACCTCTGTAAGTTCCTTTGCCTTCAAGATTAAAACTGCAAGAATCATAATTACCAATATTGCCTGCACCAGCATTAAATAAAGCTACTCTTAATGCTTCTGCATTGTCTTTTGGCACATAGGTTTGTAATTTTTTTAGCGTACCTGATTGTGGTATTAAAATCTTCTTATTCTGTAATTGCAACTGATCGCATATTATAGAATTTACACCTTGAAACGCATTATCTAGAGCAGTATGTATTGAAAAAATGGCAATATTATGTTGAATGGCTTTTATCACAACACGTTCTACATACGTTTTCCCTGTCAACTTTTTTAAACCTTTAAAAATAATGGGGTGAAAACTTACAATAAGATTACAATTGCTTTCTATGGCTTCATCAACAACCGCTTCTAGTGTATCTAAGGTTACCAAAATACCCGAAACTGTTTGATTTTTATCACCTACCAATAGGCCTACATTATCAAAATCTTCGGCATAGTTTAAAGGTGCCAACTCGTGTAAATGATTTATTACGTCTTGTACTATCATAAGCGTATATTTGTTTTCAAAAATAATATAATTTAGTGCTTGTGAAATTTCTACGCATCATATTGTTTCCAGTTGTGCCAATTTACTATTTGATTACGTGGTTAAGAAATTGGTTATACGACAAAGGTATTAAGTCTTCAAAATCTTATGATATTCCTGTTATTTGCGTTGGAAACCTTAGTACTGGTGGCACAGGAAAAACACCTATGATAGAGTATTTGATTCGATTACTAAAAGATAAAAAATCTGTTGCCACCCTTAGCAGAGGTTACAAACGTATAACTGAAGGTTATGAGTTGGCAGACCAAGGTGCAACAGCAGACACCATTGGTGATGAACCTTATCAATTTTACAGAAAATTTAAGGACATAAAAGTTGCTGTAGATGGCAATCGTCAAAATGGTATTGCACAGTTATTAAAATTAGAGGACAAACCTGAAGTTATTTTACTAGACGACGCCTACCAACACAGAAAAGTAAAAGCTGGCTTTAATATTTTGCTCACTGCTTATTACAATCTCTACAGTAATGATATCGTATTACCTACAGGAAACTTACGAGAGCCAAAATCTGGTGCTAAGCGTGCTGATGTTATTGTTGTAACGAAATGTCCTGCAGATATTTCTGAAAGTGAAAAAAGTAAAATATCAAAAGACCTAAAAATAAAGCCACATCAAAAATTGGTATTTAGCTCTATAAACTATGCTGAAAAGGTTATTTCTACACATTCTGAAATAGCATTTCAATCTTTATCGGAATTTACACTTGTAACTGGTATTGCAAATGCAAAACCTTTAGTTGAATTTCTAAAAAATAAAGATTTAAAATTTGATCATTTAGAGTTTCCTGATCACTATAGCTTCAGAATAAATGATATTGAAGAATTGGCAAAAAAAGAATTGATTATTACTACGGAAAAAGATTTTGTCCGATTAACCGATAATGAAAGTTTAGAATCTAAATTATTCTACCTTCCTATTGAAATTACTATTGATAGAAAAGATGTTTTTGATGATGCTGTAAAATCTTTTGTAGATTAAAAGAAACTAGATACTACTTCCTTACCCGAAAGTACATCATACAACTTACCTTCAAAGTCTTCTTGTTTAAATGGTTTAGAGATAATGTCATTAAATCCGGCTTCACCAAACTCATGCATCTTATCCTCTAATGTTACCGCTGTAAGTGCAAAAATGACTAAGTCTTTATTAAATGTTCTGATAATCTTAGTCGCTTCTAAACCACTTATTCCTGGCATATGAATATCCATTAAGACAACATTATAATCTGTTGATCTCACTTGCTCTACAGCTGCTTCACCATTATCTACAACGTCACAGTAAAGCCCCATTTTGTTGAGAATCTTTTTGGTAATCATCTGGTTGATTTTATTGTCCTCAACAATTAAAATCTTAACATTGCTTAGATCCAAATCTTCCATCTTATTTGATTGTTTAGTTTCTTCTACTACTGGCTTTTCAACTTTCTCAGCCTTCTCTAATGGAATCTCAAAGAAGAATGTTGTCCCTTTTCCAAGTTCACTCTTCAAATAGATCTTACCGCTAAGAATTTTAATAAGCCCTTTTACAATAGATAAACCAAGACCTGTTCCGCCATACTTACGGTTAATCTGAACGGAGCCTTGAGAGAAGCTCTCAAACATTTGATCTTGCTTTTCTTTTGTAATACCAATACCATTATCTTCAATTTCAAAACGTAAGGTGTACAAATTGTCTTTTTGGTCAATTTTGTAAGCTCTTACCCAGATGTCTCCATCTTTTGTGAATTTAATAGCATTTCCTAGTAGGTTAATTAAGATTTGGGAAATCTTTAGCTGGTCACCATTATAAGCTTCTGGTAAACCATCTTCATAGTCAAAATGTAATTTAGTGCCATTATCTTTAGCCGAATTGCCTAAAGCAGACATTACATTTTCTATTTTATTTTTCAGGTTGAATACTTCTGGATCTAGCTCAACCTTATTTGCTTCAATTTTATTTATTTGAAGAATATCGTTAATAAAAGTCAACAAATAATCTCCTGAAAATTTTAATGATTTTAGATGCGGTACTTGATGCTCTTTAGGGCTTTCATCTAATAACATATTCGTTAAACCTGTAACTGCGTACAACGGAGTTCTTAGCTCGTGTGTTACAGTTGATAAAAAGTTAGCTTTAGTTTTAGAAGCCAACTCTGCTTTTTCTTTTGCCACAATAAGCTCATCATTCTTCTTATGAAGCATATTGTTAGTCTTTAACCTAATGTTATTGTTTTTGTACAATGATAGGGTTAACAGCGAAAGAATTGTAATTAAGGCTATACTTAATATTGTGGTTATTCTTGTAAAGTTACTTTCTGCACTTACTTCGTCTATTTGGGCTTTTAATTGTGCGTTCTGGTCGTCTTTGTACTTATTTATAAATTGACTAGAAATTCCTGGTGCTAAGTTCTCTCTCTTAACGTTTAAGATAGAATCCGAAAGACGGATATGCTTTGTTATATTCTCTAAAGAACGCTTATACTCACCTCGTTTTTTATGAATATCACTTAAGGTAAAATAGGCTTCGTTAATATTTTCTACAATATCATAAGACTTTGCAATAGCGAGTCCTTCTTCAACCTGAGACAAAGCCAAATCAGTATTATCTAATGTACTCGAGACCTTTCCTGATTGAATTAAAGCACTACTTAAAACTCTTCTCTGCTCATACTTTTTAGCTATGATTATAGCTTTCTCAAGTTGAGTTTTAGCCTCCTCATACCTCTGTAACGCTATAAGAGCTTTGGCCTCGTTTAAAACAACCTCGGAAATATATTCTTCTAAATCTTCTTGCTCAAATAAGTTTTTAGCAGACTTGTAGTAGTCTAAAGCAAGTTGATATTTTTCGTTGGTACTGTAAACAACTCCTTGAATATTATAACTAACAGCAAGATTACCGTAATCATCATTTTGGCGTTGTATCTCTATTGCTTTTCCGAGTGCGATATTCGCCTTGTCTGTTTCACCAACTAGATAACGTACTTTAGCAATTTTAGTGAGCGTTGTCCCCTGACTTATTACGTCTTCAATGGTTTTTGAAATCTCTAGAGCCTTATCAAGATTATTTAAAGCATTATAATAATCGCCTCTATCGCTTTCTAATTTTGCTTGACTAATACGCTCTTGTAAACGTAAAGCCAACATGTCTGAATCTTCTACAACTCCTTGTTGTGAGAAAACCAGACTAGAAAAACATGCTAAAAAAACAAATATGTAACATTTGATTTGGGACATTTCAGCTTTATTAATTTGAACAAATATAATTATTTATTCGACAAAAGTGCTTTTTTATCCGATAAATTGCAAATTAAATCTAAAATTCTTGCACTATAACCAGTTTCATTATCGTACCAACCTACTATTTTCACCATGTTTCCGATGACTGAGGTCATCTGAGAATCGAAGATGCATGAATGAGAATTACCTACGATATCTATTGAAACTATCGGATCTTCAGTATATTCTATAATACCTTTTAGTAAACCTTTAGATGCTTTCTTAAAAACAGAATTCACGTCTTGGATGGTTGTATCTCTTTCAACATTAATGGTAATATCTGTGAGAGAACCATTTGCAACTGGAACTCTAATACCACAACCACCTATAACATCAGATAAATCAGGGAAAATTTTAGTTAGTGCTTTTGCAGCACCTGTTGTTGTTGGCACAATAGATTGACCTGCAGCTCTTGCTCTTCTTAAATCTCTATGAGGTTGGTCGTGCAGACTTTGATCTGTGGTATAGGAATGTACAGTTGTAATATAAGCCTGTTTTATACCGAAATGCTCTTTTATCAATGCGATCATTGGTGCCGCATTGTTAGTCGTACAAGAAGCATTTGAAATAATAGTTTCTGAACCTTCTATACATTCGTCATTAACACCCAAAACTATGGTTTTTATATCGTCTTCTGTAGGGGGAACAGATAGTATAACTTTCTCAGCTCCATTATTAATATGCAACTGAAGCTCTGATTTGGTTTTGAATTTCCCTGTAGATTCAATGACAATGTCTGGTTGAATACTTTTCCAATTTATTGTCTTTGGATGATTTTCATTGAATAACGGAATCTCAACTCCATCTACTATAACATTATGTGTATTAAAAGACACATCTTTATTAAGAACTCCATGTATACTATCATATTTAAGTAAGTGGCTTAATGTTTTAGCATCAGCCAAATCGTTTATAGCTACAATTTGTATTTCAGGATGATTTAGAGCTAATCTAAACACTCTTCGGCCAATTCTACCGAACCCGTTTATAGCAACTCTTATCATTAATTAATGTGCTTTTGAGCTTTGTAGGAAGATCTAACAAGTGCACTACTTTCAACATGTCTAAACCCAAGTTCTAATCCTACTGCTTTGTATTCATCAAACTCATCTGGATTTATAAAACGTTGTACTGGTAGATGTTTCTTTGTTGGCTGAAGATATTGACCAATTGTAACAACATCAACATCGTTTTCTCTTAGATCGTGAAGTGTTTCAATAACTTCTTCTCTTGTTTCACCTAGACCTAGCATAATACCCGATTTAGTTCTACGCTGACCTTGTTGCTTAAGGTATTTTAAAACACCCATACTACGGTCATATTTCGCCTGTATACGCACTTCTCTGGTTAAACGACGTACGGTCTCAATGTTATGTGAAACGACTTCTGGAGCTACATCGATAATTCTATCTATGTGTCGCTCTACACCTTGAAAATCTGGAATCAAAGTTTCCAATGTGGTTTCAGGATTCATACGTCTAACAGCCTTAACTGTCTCTGCCCACATGATACTACCCATATCTTTAAGATCGTCTCTATCTACACTTGTTAAAACCGCATGCTTTATCTGCATCAATTTTATAGAACGCGCTACCTTTTCTGGCTCATCCCAGTCAACAGTTTCTGGTCTTCCTGTTTTAACTCCACAGAAGCCACAAGATCGTGTACATACATTACCTAATATCATAAAGGTTGCTGTTCCCTCTCCCCAACATTCTCCCATGTTTGGACAACTTCCGGAGGTACAAATAGTATTCAACTTGTATTTATCTACTAAGCTTCTTAGCTCTGTATATTTTTTACCTGTTGGAAGCTTAACTCTTAACCATTTAGGTTTACGCTCTGGTAGTATATTTGAAGCAACTTTAGTTTCCATTCGCATTCTTTTTCTAATTGTCAAAGATACGAAGTAAATAATTAAAGAAAGGTTAGCATTACAACTACTTTAAGTACCCGTTTTAGGTCAATTAGTCGAAAGTTTATAATGTATTAGAATTTTACTATTTTTTTTATTGATGTTTGATTGGTATGAGTTTCAATTTTAACAAAATAAATTCCGGCTTTGTTCTTACTTAAGTCTAAGCTATTACCTACTAATTTCCCTGTAGCATCATAAATTTCAATCTTATTTATATCAATATTATAAGACGAATTTAAATACAGAATACCATTGGTAGGGTTTGGATACAGGCTAACATTTTCTTCTAAATCTACTTCTAAAATACTGAGGGCATCAAACATGTAACAGTTAGACATGCTCTGGCAGCCATTAGTAGTTAAAATTACCGCATAATTTCCACTATCTGTTGGTATAAATGTTTGATTTGTTTCTCCTGCTATAAAAGCAAAGTTATTATCACAATCAACCCATTGATAAGTGGTTCCTTCAGTATCTCCTTCAGCACTAAGACTGGTATCATCTAAAGTAATTTCATTAGTATATAAATCATCTGGGTCTATAATATTTATAGGAAAGGTTATAGAGGCTTGTATATCTGGTTCACAAAACTCATTAGTTACTGTTAACGTTACTTGATGAATTCCAGGGCAAGTATATATATGTGAAGGATTTGTATCTGTTGATGTTGTACCATCACCAAAATCCCATAGCACAGAATCAAAATTTGTACTTAAATTAAAAAAATTAACATTTGTACTACTAGTATTATAATCATATTCTGGGGCTATTGGGATATATGAAAATAATGCCATTGGTTCTAGACATTGTTCTTCATCTATATAACTTATCATTGTTGGTACGAATACCCCTGAAATTTCCTCACCAGCAACTTCCAAAACTGGCATTCCATAATTAGGGTCAAACCACTTATATGACACTGTTGTACGTGTTGTTGGTATCGTTTCGGCTTGTGTAACTATAGTATCGTTTTGTACTATTGTCGTTTTCATTTTGAGAACATCTGTATATGTTTGATAAGGTGTAATTACGCTTCCCCAACCTTCAACGTCATTGGTTCTTTCGATTTCTGAAGAATAACTTATCGGAACTCCTAAATCATTTAAATCTATTTCAAGATTACCAACATTTGTATATGTATCGTTGTAAGTAATAGGAAACTCATATACTACATCTGGATCTGTGTAATCAACCGTTACAGGAATACTAATACCTTCTATTGCTATAGAACCTCCTAACATTCTGTTTTCTAAAAAAGTAGTGCTTGCATAAGAATGTGCAACCATATTAGTAATACCATAATCCTGAATTTGAATACCTTCTGATAATTGTATTGCTAAGTTAAAAGTGTTATTAAACTCCGTATTACAATTAAACACATAACCATTGGATAAGCACCAAGTGGTTTTATAACCTGAATTGTTTGGATCTTCATATGAAATTCCCTCTTGTGTTGATACTGGCAAGGTAGAATAGTCCCAAGTATAATTAACTCCGGTTTGCTCAAAATCGAAAGTCTGAATTCCTGTTGAAGAATTGCTTACCAAATAAGCTTCCCCAACTTGTGCAAAGTCGGTAGATTGATATATAGTCTGTGCCTGTAATTGAAAGACAAATAAAAGCATAATGTAATAAGTAATTTTTTTCATGGTTGAATTTTGTGATAATTAATGTTACAAAACTAAAAGCCTAACTTCTGCTAAAAATTTATATGATAACGAAATGGACAGATTTACCTTTGAAATGGACAAACACCTTAATCATGGCACTGACTAAGGTGTTTTCTAACTAAATGTAACTATCAAACTACTAATTAATTTCTTAAAGAATTGAACTTTTCTCTAAAAGCTTTACGGTTCTTAGGTTTATTATCTTTATATAATTTATATTCTCCCTCTGTTAATACATCTTTTAAAGCATTGTTTCGCTCATTATCTAGTGCTTTTAGTTCTTTTACTTTTTTGTATTTACTAATGTCCTTTTCCTTGACTGTTTTTAAATCATTGACGAATTTTAAATTTATTTCGTAAACTTCCTCTTCTTTTTCATCGCTAAATTGAATTTGTTCTTTCAAAGTTTGCGTCATTAAAGTCGCCTTTTCTTCAGGTGTTTTTTGCTTCTCTTGCGCATTAATTGTACTTGATATTAGTGTTAATAGCGCTACAAGAGTAATTGAAATTGTTTTTCTCATGATGTTATGTTATTGTTTTAAATTACAAATAAATGGTATATGTGTTGCCGTTAAGAACTAGAGTCACTGTATCGTCGCCATTGAAAGTAATAGAACCGCTAAACTCGAATTGGTTACCTGTTGACGTTGTACCAATAAACGTTACATTCCCTGTTCCTGACATTATTTGGTATGTTGTTTTATCTACTACTAAATTCTGAACATTCATACTCAAAGACCCGTTAAAATTATTCATATTCCTAACTTTAGATTGTAATCGGCCTTCTCTATTTAATAAACCTTCAAAGGTTACTGTTTCATAATTTGGATGTATATCTGCTAATTGCCATTCTATGTTGGTTACGTTTTCTGAAATTAATCTTGGTGTCTCGTAATCACCATTTAGAGAAGCTACGTAATCTACATAATTCAATTGCTCATTCTCATTACAGTTTAACTGCAAATTTCTTGTAACAGCATAATAGTAACTGTATCCATTTACCTGATACGACTCTATAAAGGTATCTTGATATTCTAATCCGCAATCTACACTTGGTGTATCAGTAAACATGTCATCTTCATCAGCAGTAGTCATTGCTGTTTCTACGGATTTAGAAACACCATTACTTTCCTTAGATAAAGATGCTTCAATTTCATCAACTGCTTCTTGTTCTGTAATGGCTTCGTTTGAATCAGTGTTCTCGTCTTTGTTACAAGATGTAAAACTTAACATACCTATTAGGCCTAATGCTACTATTGTGTGTACTTTTTTTGTAATTGTTTTTGTTTTCATCATTAATTGGTTTTAAATGTTTAATACTTCAAATGTATAATGAGAAAACCTTGATTTTTAGTTTAATAAAGCGAAGAGGACAAATTACCAGATGAAAAGCCCTAAGGTAGTTTTAAGTATTTTCTAACCACCTCATAAGTTGTGGAGATTTAGTTTTGCTAACTATTACAGGTTCTGATGTCTGTAAATTTAATTTTAGAATCATTCGTCTAGAAAAATAGTTTTCCATAGTAGCAATAGCATCTCTATTAACAATAAATTGTCTATTTGCTCTGAAAAATTGAACCGGATTCAAAGTGATCTCGAATTCATCTAAAGTTTGGTTGACAGCATACTTTTTATTTTCTATTGTTATAAGATAAACGTTTCCTAATTCGTACTGAATATAAGCAACATCTTCAAGCTTCAACGGAATCATCTTCCCTTGAAAATGAACCAATATCGTTTTTTTGTAATTGGTATTGAATTGAGAAAGTAAAGCATTTAATGCTGCTTTGTCTGAAGTATTAGAATCTGTCTTACCGAAGAGATCTTTTAGCTTATTAAATTTCTCTAAGCTTTTGTTAAGTTTAGATTCATCAACGGGTTTTAAAAGATAGTCTATTCCATTTGTTGTAAAGGCCTCAATAGCATATTCATCAAAAGCAGTACAGAAAATAATAGGACATTGCACCTCTCGCTGCTTATAAATCTCAAAACTGAGACCATCTGCTAATTGTATGTCTGAAAAAATTAAATCTGGAGTTGTATTTGTATCTAGCCATTTTATAGCACCTACAACAGATTGTACAATACCTACTACATTGGTAGAAATTGGTGCGGCTTCAATACTAGCCTTTAGAGCTTTGGCGGTTTTAATTTCATCTTCAATAATGAGTATGCTTATCATAGATCCTTCAATTCTTTTAGTGTTTCATCGTATTTTGGATGCATTGTTCCCATAATATCATCCCAAAATCTAAAATACAACCCATAGTTACCTTTAAAATAATGATGGTGCATATTATGGTTGGTAGATGTATTAAATACAGCACCGAATTTGGTTTTTAACAACCATTTTGGAAAAATTTCGAATCCTAAATGACCATAAACATTAAAAGTTATCATAAATAACAAAAAAAGTCCGATAGCTATTGGATGTATTGGCAATATCATAGTAACAACCACGATTATACCACCTTCTACAACAGCCTCTAAAGGATGAAAAGAATATGCAGCCCAAGGACTTGGATTTGTAGATTTATGATGTACTAAATGAAAATATTTAAATAACTTTTTATGGTGCATTAATCGATGGGTCCAATAAAAATAGGTGTCGTGTAATATTATTGCAGCTATAACACTAAAGAAAAAATACAGAATATTAAAATCGGTAAAATCTCTATAAATAAGAGTATATTCTGATAATGGTGAGCGAAAAACCAATATTGCATAAAATGAAAAGATGATCATAGTCAAAAGTGAATATTTTATTTCTCTTTGATAATCCTTTCGCTTAGGAAACAACTTTTGAATCTTAACTTTTATAAAATTCTTTTTAAATATTATATAAAATATTAGAAAGGCAAAACCAGTAACAACGAAGTACCTCAAAAAAATAAAAAATAAAAACGCTCCATATGTTCTTTCCTCTATCATAAGTTTAATTCATTTGTATTTAACAAGGGAATTTTAACTACAAAACTGGTTTCTGTCTTATATAACTCGATGCTTTTATTAGCTAATAGTTGGTATCGTTTATTAATATTATATAGTCCTTTGCCTGTGCTCTCTTCTGTAGTAATTTTTGGTTGAAGGTTGTTAGTAACCACTAAGCTAGTACCGTCTTCGGTATAAATATTTACTTCTAACGGCATATCTAAAGACACAATATTATGCTTAATGGCATTTTCTACCAACAATTGCAATGCCATTGGAGGCAGGAGTTGTTGACTTGGAGTATTATCTATATCAATTTTAATACGTAACCCATCTTCAAATCTTTCATGCAAAATATGCAAGTAAGAATTAATAAAATTGAGTTCATCTTCTAAGGTTGCAACATTTTCATCTTTCAACCCAAGTAAATAACGATACACGTTAGACAATTTTAAAATATAATCTTTAGAACTTTTGTCTGTCACAATAGAACTTAAAGTACTTAACGAATTAAATAAAAAGTGTGGACTAATTTGCTGTTTTAAAGAATTAAGTTGAGCTTCTAATTTTTCTTTATTCAATTGTTCTATCTGCAGTAGTGCTTGCTGTTTTTCGTGTAATACATTTAGATAATAAACAACAACATAAATAAAAACAGTAAAGGATATTCCTCTAAAAAACAAAAGTAAATTTAATTGTCGTTTTGACATTTCCTCCAATAATGGAACATCAGTGTAAAGTGGTAAAAAATTAGGTACAAATAAATGTATTAGGTGCTGATAGCCTATTCCTATTACACCGGATAGGATAAAAAAAGAAACCGTATAATATATTTTATCAGTTTTTTGCTTTACAGTATATTGAGATAGCAAAGCATAAATCATACATAGAAAAAGCATATAAAAAAAGTATCCTAAAGCAACAGAAAAGTCACCTAAATTGGGTTTTAGCATCCTAGAAAAGGTTACAACGCTACTTACAAATAGGCTTATTATAAATGCTGTTTTATACTGCTTGAACATAGTTTTCGATTATGGACAATACTTCAAATTTAAAAGATATATAATCTTTGTATACATTAAAAATTATGAGACGGACAAATTACACTTTGAATTGATAATTTCTTAAAATAAAAAAGCCGAAACTTTAAAGTATCGGCTTTTTTATTTTTTGTTTTTATTTTGGTTTATCCACCAAAGTCGTCAAATCTAATATGCTCATCTGGGATACCAAAATCCTCACCCATTTTTTGAACAGCTTGGTTCATTAATGGTGGACCACAGAAGTATAATTCGATATCTTCTGGCGCATCATGAAGGCTTAGGTAATTATCAATAACACAGTTATGAATAAATCCTACAAAACCGTCACCTGCTTCATCATTAATGTCTTTCTTCACTTTCCAGTTATCTTCTTCTAAAGGTTCAGATAATGCTAAGTAAAACTTAAAGTTAGGGAAATCTCTTTCTAACTCTCTGAAATGCTCTAAATAGAACAATTCACGTTTAGAACGTCCCCCGTACCAATATGTTACTTTACGACCCGTTTTTAATGTTTTGAATAGATGATATAAGTGTGAACGCATTGGCGCCATACCTGCTCCACCACCTACATAAAGCATTTCGCTATCAGACTCATTGATAAAGAATTCACCATAAGGTCCTGAAATTACAACTTTATCACCTGGCTTTTGAGCAAATATATACGATGATGCTACACCTGGATTTACATTCATCCATTGGTTTTTAGAACGATCCCATGGTGGAGTTGCAATACGCACATTAAGCATAATTTCTCTTCCTTCTGCTGGGTAAGAAGCCATAGAATATGCACGCTCTACGGTTTCGTTATTCTTCATTACTAAAGGCCAAAGACCAAACTTATCCCACTCCGCTTGAAACTTATCTGGTGTTTCATGCTCTTCTGGATGCGCTGTAATATCAATATCTGAATATTTAATTTCACATGGTGGAATTTCAATCTGAATATATCCACCTGCCTTATAGTTCATATCCTCAGGAATCTCAACAACAAATTCCTTAATAAATGAAGCAACGTTGTAATTTCTAACAACAACAGCCTCCCATTTTTTAATACCAAAAATTTCTTCAGGAATGGTAATTTCCATATCCTGTTTTACCTTAACCTGACAAGCTAAACGCGCTCCGTGCTGTAATTCCTTTCTAGAAAAGTGAGGAGTTTCGGTTGGCAATGCTTCACCACCACCTGATAATACATGGCACTCACATTGAATACAAGTTCCACCACCACCACAAGCAGATGGTAAAAATACTTTTTGATTTCCTAAAGTACTCAAAAGTGTACCTCCTGAAGCTACTTCTAATTCTTTCTCACCATTTATAGTAATCTTTACAGGACCAGAAGGTGATAATTTTTGTTTTACAAATAATAATAGTGCAACTAAGATTACTGTAACCAATAAAAAGGCAGTTACTGTTGCTACTATAGTTCCGATTGTACTTGCTGCTAATAATATCATACTAATCTGTTACTTGTTTACGTTTTCTGCTACATCAAGGTTAGTCTTAACCTCACTGTCTGATTTCACATCCTCTTTAATTATTTCTGTAGCTGCTGTTTTTTCTTCTGGCTTTGCCTCTTCATCTCCTCCTGTTAACATTCCACCAAAACTCATAAAACCAATTGCCATTAAACCAGTAATTATAAATGTAATTCCTAGTCCTCTTAATGCTGGTGGCACACTACTATATCTAATTTTTTCTCGTATTGCTGCAATAGCTAAAATTGCTAAAAACCAACCTATACCAGATCCTACTCCGTAAACTGCAGATAATCCTAAAGTTGGAATTTCTCTAGATTGCATGAATAAAGAACCTCCTAAGATTGCACAGTTTACAGCAATAAGTGGTAAAAATATACCTAATGAGTTGTAAAGTGAAGGTGAAAACTTTTCCACAACAATTTCTACAAGTTGTACCATTGTAGCAATAGTAGCGATAAACATAATAAATGATAAGAAGCTTAAATCGTAAGCTGCATATTCATCACCTAACCAAGATAATGCTCCAGGTTGTAATATATATTGATCTAATAGCCAGTTTAGAGGTACTGTAATTGCTAATACAAAGATAACAGCAGCTCCAAGACCAACAGCAGTAGATACTTTTTTAGATACAGCCAGGTAAGAACACATCCCTAGGAATGTAGCAAATACCATGTTATCTATAAATATTGATTTGAAAAATAATTCTATATGTTCCATATGTTATGAGTTTGAAATCCTGAAAACTTATCAGGAAAACACTATGTATTAATCTTCTATTAAATCTTTATTTCTTGAACGTTGTACCCAAATAATGATTCCTACAACTATAAGAGCCATTGGCGATAATAGCATAAATCCATTATTTTCATATCCCAAACCGTAAAGACCAGTCTTTTCAATAGGGTCTCCTAAAACTGGAAAACCTAATAAAGTACCTGACCCTAGTAACTCTCTAAAGAAACCTACTATAACAAGAATAATTCCGTAACCTAAAGCATTACCTATACCATCTAAGAAAGATCTCCAAGGCCCATTTCCTAGGGCAAAAGCTTCGAAACGTCCCATAATAATACAGTTAGTAATAATAAGTCCAACAAAAACGGAAAGCGTTTTACTTAATTCATAAGCGAAGGCTTTTAGAATTAAATCTACTATGATTACTAATGTTGCAACTACAATTAGCTGAACGATAATTCTAATTTTTGAAGGAATAATGTTTCTCATTAACGAGATTACAACATTACCAACACCTAACACAAATAGTACAGAAATAGACATTACTATTGATGCCTCTAATTCTGCAGTAATTGCCAATGCCGAACAAATACCAAGAACCTGGATAGTAATTGGGTTATTATCTGCTAATGGATCTAAAATTAATTTACTGTCTTTAGCCATGTTCTATTAATTTTTTAAAGATTTAAAATAAGGTACGTACAACTTTAAATCACTTTTTATCATTGCAGTTACACCATCACCAGTAATTGTAGCACCAGCTATAGCATCAACCTCATTATCTGTTTTATTTTCATTCTTAGGATCAGCATTACCTTTAGCAACTGTTATCCCTTTGAAAACACCTGCATCAGTTAACAAATGCTCTCCATAGAAATCGTCCATAAAGAAACGTTGCTTAATGTTAGCACCTAAACCTGGAGTTTCCCCTTTATGGTCAAAATAAGCACCTTGTACAACCATATCTTCATCCATTGCTACATAGCCCCAAATAGCATCCCAAAGTCCTTTACCATAAATAGGCGCAACGTATATTTTTTCACCGTCTTTTTCACCTATAAATAATGGTAATTGTCTTGGTTCACCAGCTTTAGCATTAGACTTTTGTTTTTTAATATCAATCAAATAAGGCTCTTTATTATTTTCGGCCATGTATTCATCACGTGTTTGACTCTTTAACATCTTACCGTTAGCATCAACTGTGATAACCATTTGCTCTTTTATATTGCTAGCAAATTCTTCTGGAGCAACATCGGTAGATACGAAAACGGCACTAGACTCATCATTTTCGTTAATACCCATTGCGTAAAGGATGTTTTGTTGCTTTTCAATTTCCTCATTTTGAGTAATCATTGGCTTGGTCCAACTAAACAAACCTGCCAATATAACACCTACTATAACTACCATTCCGATAGCAAAGATGACTGTGTACGAATTTTTTTCTGTATTAACTGCCATGTTTTATGCTGTTTTTACTTTAACACGTTTCATTCTTTTCTTCACATTACCTTGTACCACATAATGGTCAATTGTTGGTGCAAAAACGTTCATTAATAATATCGCTAACATTACACCTTCTGGGTAAGCTGGATTAAATACACGGATCATAATAGATATAAATCCTACTAAGAAACCATATATCCATTTACCCTTAGTAGTTTGAGATGCCGTTACAGGATCTGTAGCCATAAACACAGTACCAAATGCAAATCCACCAATTAGAAGATGATGCCAGAATTCTGTGTTCATTAAACCGTAGAATTTACTAGATTCAGTAATCCAACCAGAACTAACAACTCCGTTAAAAATTAATCCCATTACTAAAGCCCCTATTACTGAAGATAACATGATTCTCCAGCTTCCAATCTTAGTAAATATTAGGAATAACCCACCTAATAAAATTAACAATGTTGAAGTCTCACCTACAGAACCAGGGATAATTCCGTAAAACATATCCATAACTTCATATCCTACAGCTTTATTCTGAGCTAAACTACCCAATATGGTTTCACCAGAAATAGCATCCAAACTCTGACCTGCTGCAATAGCTTGGTCTCTTTCTACCGCTCCATGTACCCAAACTTTGTCACCAGACATCCAAGTTGGATATGCAAAGAATAAAAATGCTCTGATTGTTAATGCTGGGTTAAGAATATTCATCCCAGTACCACCAAAAACTTCTTTACCTATTACAACACCAAAAACAACTGCTACAGCTAACATCCATAATGGAATATCTACTGGTACAATTAATGGCACTAACATACCTGTTACTAAGTAACCTTCTTCTACTTCGTGACCTTTGATAATTGCAAAAATAAATTCTACTGCAAGACCAACTCCGTAAGACACTATTACCAATGGTAATACTTTCCAAAGACCAATAACAAAGTTATCCCATGTCCAGAAAGAAGTTCCAAAGAATCCATCTGCAGATTCTATAAGTCCTTGTGCTAAATGATGTTGATAACCTGCATTAAACATACCGAATATTAAGCATGGTACTAAAGCCATGATTACAGTATTCATTGTACGCTTAAGGTCGTCAGCCGCCTTTATATGAGTACCATTATGCGTGGTCTCATTTGGCATATATAAAAACGTAAAAAGGGCATTAAAACCTGGAAGCCACTTCTTGTCTTTGTTCTTCTCTTTAAAATTGTGTAAATTTTGTTTTAAACCCATTATCCTATTTCTTTAAGCATTAAGTCTAATCCTTCTCTTATTATCTTTTGATGTGGTTGTTTAGACACACATATAAATTCTGTTAAAGCAAAATCTTCTGGCGCAACTTCATACATACCAAGTGCTTCCATTTCATCTAAATCACTGTACATACATGCTTTTAAAATTTGCATTGGGTAGATATCTAGTGGAAAAACTTCTTCGTAACTACCTGTTACCACAAAAGCACGGTGCTCGCCATTTGTGTTAGTATCTAAATCGTATTTTTTCTTAGGATTTAACCATGAAAAGGTTAAGGCTCTAGATGTAGAAATCTTATTAAATACAGGTTTATTCCAACCAAAGAATTCATAATCATCACCTTCAGGAATTACTGTAATTACATTACTATAGTAATCTAAAGCTCCATCTGGTGCTACTTTTTTTCCTGTTAACACATTACCAGAGATAATCCTGTCATTACCATCTTTGTCTACACCATTATCGTATACCATAGTAGCAACTTCAGAACCAATTTTTGTTCTAAAATATCTAGGTTTCTTAACAGAAGATCCTGCTAGAGCAACTATACGCTCTGCATTAAACTTCCCTGTTAACAATAACTCACCTATGATAACTAAATCTTGTGCATTTACGGTCCAAACTACTTCTCCTTTATTAACAGGGTCTATCTTATTAATCAAAGTACCTACATTACCCGATGGATGTGGCCCAGAAACTTTATGAACTGTAACATCATTTAAACCTGCTAACGGAGAGTTGGTGCTCCCTACAGAAACATGAACCTGTCCCTCAGTAAGTTTTGATAAAGCCGTTACTGCAGCCTGAAGCTCTGTCTCCTTACCTGCAAGCGTATAATCTAAGTCCGCAGCCAAAGGTGCACTAGCATAACCTGAAATAAAAATCCCCTTAGGTTTGCTATCAGCATTTGCAACCACATCATAAGGACGTTGCTTTATAAAAGCCCAACATCCTGAAGCTAACAAATGTGATTTCAATTTATCTGCATCAGCTGACATATCAAACTTACCATGATCTAAGTAAGTTTGCTCTTTATCTGCAGTAATTTTTATTGCGTCGATACGACGTCTTGGTCCACGTTGCACTTCTGTAACTTCACCAGATACTGGCGAAACAAATTTCATTGCCTCATTATCCTTGTTATAAAACAAAGTTTCACCTGCTTTAACATGTGTACCTTCTTTTGCAACAAGCTTTGGAATAATGCTGTGGAAATCTTCTGGTCTGATATAATAAAAATTGCTAACAATAGCATTTTCGGTAGTTTTATCGGCTTCGCCAACTAATTTTATATCTAAACCTTTTTTTATTCTGATGTCTTTTGACATAAAGTTAAAGATTAGTTATCTAAAAATCCGTGCAAATTTAAGAATTAAAGAGGAATATATTTTCAATTTAACACCAACATTTCTATTTATAATGATTATAAATAAGACTTGTGATTTAAGGCATAGAATTTGTTTATCTTTATACCTTTCTACATTGTAATATATGATTTCAAAGAATTTCTACAACCTTATATTTTTCTTAGTCCTACCTATAAGTTTAATTGCTCAGGCAGAAGAGGTAAGCCCTCCGTACTTTATAAAAACAATAACCTTTAAAAGTAATACCACACAAGGCCAGTTACCCGTTTTAAAATTAGGCGAACCCCTTGTATTAGAATTTGACGCGTTAAATGCCAATGAAGAAGATTTTTATTATGTCATTGAACACTTCAATTTTGACTGGACTCCATCTGTACTAGCGAAAGCAGAATATTTGAGAGGTTTAGATAATCAACGCATACTAGAATACTATAACTCCTTTAACACATACCAAGTCTATTCTCATTACAAACTACAAATCCCAAATATTCAAACCAGAGGACTTTTAAAAAGTGGCAATTACATGATTTTTATTTACGATGAATACGACGAACTCATGTTTAGCAGAAAATTTATGATTTATGAAGACTTGGTTAATGTTGGTGTTAACATTAAACGCTCTAGGGACGTAAGCGTTATTGATGAAAAACAATCGGTTGACCTTACAATTTCAACGAACAGCATAAATTTTAACAATCCCCTTGAGACTATTAAAACTGTAATTATTCAGAATAACAACCTTAACACATCTATATCAGATTTAAAACCACAGTATACGCTTGGCAACGAACTTATCTATCGCTACGACACAGAATCAGCCTTTTGGGGAGGAAACGAATATTTATGGTTTGAAAACAAGGATGTAAGAACCTCAAATGTTGGTGTTCAGTTTATTGATTTAAAGGACATTTATCAAAGCTACTTATACCCAAATGCACCGAGAGCAGGCAGACCTTATACCTATAACCCAGATTTAAATGGCAACTTTCAGGTAACAGCGTTAGACCGAACAGACGTTGACACTGAAGCCGACTATACGATGGTACATTTCTCTTTAGTTCAAGAGGAATTAATAGGAAAAGATATTCATGTTTACGGTAACTTTAATGCATTTGCGATTGAGCCATTAACCAAAATGGAATATATTACGGAAAAAGGTGAATATGAAACAAGTTTTAGATTAAAACAAGGGTTTTATAATTACAAATATGTTGTAGTAGATAGCGAAACTGGTGAACTTGACGAAGGTGCCATAAGTGGAGATTATTGGCAAACAGAAAACAACTACAAAGTATTGGTTTACTATAGAGATTTAGGTGCTAGATACGATAAACTTATTGGCTATGGAGAAGCAACCTCTGTAGACATTTCTAATTAATCCACCCGAGTAGGCATGATACTTTTATAAGTATCATACTTTAACTTTTTATCAACTAATTTATCTAAACTTTCATCGTAAGTAAGACTTTGTTCTATTGGCTTTGCGTACACATGAAGACTTAACGCTCTACTTTTAGAGCTATTTCTTAATCTATGAAAGCCTTTTAATTCTTCAGACTTCGTGACCTGACCTTTTTCTATAACATTTGTGCCACAGAACTCTAATTGTTCATTATCATTTAGTCTATAAAAGTCCTCCTCTATCTCTCCCTCAAGCAAGTAAACCCAACAATCCTCACCATCATGATTATGTATTGCAGTTTGTAAACCTTTATCCCAGCAAATTAAAATTAGCTCAAAATTTTCATCCTTGTAAAAACAGTTTCTTGTGTAGTTATAAGCTTTCCAATGCTCTATTTCAGAAAAATCTATATCCCTAAAATCAAAATTTAACAGAATATCTGTGTAATCTTTTTTAGATGAATTCGACAATATATCGATAAGTGCATGAATATGTTTCTGAGTATTCAAGATTTAGAGAAATAATTCTTTAATACCGAAAAATAGGAATAAATTTAGCCTAAGCAAAATTTTGAAATCAATCTAATGCAAAAAGACCTCAATATATTTATAGAACTGGCTGAACAGTTATTGGCTGAAGAATATAACCAACCTGTAGCTAAACAAATTCCTACGTCTAATTTGTATGATGCATTAGACCTATCATTAGATGATGAAGGTATGGCTGATGAGTCTTTTATTAAAAACCTAAAAGGCATCATAAAAAGCACACCTAAAACAGCTTCAAAATCCTTTTTCAACCAACTCTTTGGAGGAAGAATAGGAAAAGCAACTTTAGGCGATTTATTAGCTGTAATGCTCAACAACAGCATGTACACTTACAAGGTAGCAGGACCCCAAGTTGGCATAGAAAAACAAGTTCTAAAAAACATCTCTAAACTAGCAGGATATCCAGAAAACAGCGACGGAACTTTTGCACCAGGTGGCTCTATGAGTAATATGATGGCACTTATTATGGCTAGAGATGCCAAAAATGAATCCATAAGAGCTAAAGGTCTTACTTCTAAAATGATTGTTTACACATCTGCTGAATCGCATTATTCCATAGCAAAGAATGCAGCCTTAACTGGCATTGGAAGAGAGCAGGTGCGATTGGTTGACACTAATGAAAAAGGAGAAATGCTTGCCAGTCATTTAGAAACATTGATTAAAGAAGATCTTAAAAACAGCCACATACCATTCTTTGTAAATGCCACTGCAGGAACAACGGTGTTGGGCGCTTTTGATGACATAACAAAACTAAGTCCTATATGCAAAACCTATAATCTTTGGCTTCATGTTGATGGCGCATATTGCGGCAGTGTTATTTTTAGCCAGAAATACAAGTATTTAGTAAAGGGGCTTGAACATTCCGATTCGTTTAGTGTAAATGCACACAAAATGCTTGGCACACCTTTAAGTTGCTCTATTATCGTCACAAAACACCCTGAACAACTACACCATTCGTTTTCAAATGAGGCAGACTATCTCTACCAAACCGATGGAGATGATTTTAACTTAGGTAAAACCTCCATGCAGTGTGGTCGACGGAATGATGCTCTTAAAATTTGGACACTTTGGAAATCTGTTGGCACCAAAGGATTAAAAAAAATTGTTGACAAGCAGTTTGAAATGGCTGAAATCGCCAGAGATTATATCAAAGACAACAAAAATTACGAGCTGTACAGTTTTGACGATTCTATTTCAGTTTGCTTTAATTATAAAGACATAGACCCTAAAAAATTGTGTACCGCACTATACGAAGATGCTAAACTCATGGTAGGTTTTGGCTCTTATAAAAACGAACAATTTGTGCGCATGGTGACTATAAATAGTGTTTTGGAAAAAACTGATATCATAGCATTTTTTGAAACATTAGAAGCCTATGTTGATGAAAAAATGTTAAAAATACCTACGACTTAACCCAAAATATACTACTTGATTAAAATTTTATCTTATTTTAGCAAGTACAAGACTAAAAAATCTATGGTACAACAAGTTACAAGCGGCATTAAAATTTCTGTCGAAACCAATTTTGAAGGCACTTTTTATAAAAACTACAAAGTGCACTTTGCTTTTGGCTATAAGGTAACTATTGAAAACCAAAGTAAAGACTCTGTTCAATTGCATTCTCGCCATTGGAAAATCCTTGATGCTCTTAATAACGAAGAGATTATAGAAGGCGAAGGTGTTATTGGAAAAAAACCAGTACTAAAACCTGGTGAAAAGCATACGTATAACTCTGGGTGTTTACTAACCTCTCCTTTTGGAGCAATGCAAGGCCATTATAATATGGTAAACTTTACTAAAGCCAATAAGTTTAAAGTTTATATTCCTTCTTTTAAATTAAGTGCTCCTTTTGCGCTTAATTAATCATTATTGGTCTTAAATACTTAAATTTATATTCCCTACCTTGTTGTTCCACATTAAAAAACAAGCAATTGGAGTAATGCACAAACTGATAATCTTGAGAGCTATCAAAACTATCATCATTCACTTCGTAAACACCATCACAGTCGATGTTTCCATAAGGTGAAATTCTTCTAAAACGAAATTCAGAATCATGTCCTAAATCATGAAGCTCAAACCAAGCACCTGCAGCAATACCACTTAACCATTGCGCATGTTCTTCCTTAACTTCATTATGCTTGGGTTTTAGCGTTCCAACCAAACTTGGACTATAACCTTTTAGCCTATCTAAAAACAATCTTCTATTTTCTCTGCTAATGGTAGATTTAAATTCACCTATATGACCTTTTTCATTTACTAAATAGACCAAATCTTCTGTATCTGCTATGACAACGTTGCCAATAGTACTTGGCGTGAACCACTTAGATCTGATAAGTTCTTTCCTAACCTTAGAATCTAAAACACCAGCAATTAAAGCGTCGGTCACAAACCTAGCACAATTACAAGCGTCCTTTATAAATGCTGCATATCTTATGAATCCCTTAGCTTGCATGGCATCGATATGGTTTCGGGCTGACTCATAATTCACGGCACTACAAACCGACGCATACAAATGACCATCACCATGTGTCAATTTTGGATTCACAGCTAAAAACTCAAGAATTTCCTCTAAGTTTTTAATTGTATCACCTTCAATTTTTGCTTTTACAGGAAAATGCAATTCAAAGTCAGTCTCTCGTCCTCTTACCCGCCCATTAGGTTCTGAGGTGATGTAGCGTCCAAAATCATGATACTCTAAAACACCTGTTTCTTTATGAATTAGAACCATAGCAGCATGACCAGCTCTCACATGATTTTTATTTCCGATTGAAAGGTATTTTAAAAACTTAGAATACCATTCGTCCGCATGAGACACAATAGTTTCCGGATAAGCGAGCGTTAAAATAAAGGCATCATTTTTCAACATGCTTCTTTGTAGATAATTTTGACAGCAACTTACAAAAAATTATGCTTTTAAGTTTCACAGAACTATAACGTTTGAAAACAACTTTCTCCTCTAAAATTTGTACCTTTGCACTTTCAAAAATTCAAATAAAAACAATCATATTATGTCAAAAGGATTCTTTAATGTACCTGTAGCAGTTAACGAGCCTGTTAAGTCTTACGCACCAGGTTCACCAGAACGCAAAGCTGTGGCCGAAACTTACAAAGCCATGTTTAACAGCAAAGTAGAAGTGCCTTTATATATTAACGGAAAAGATATAAAAACTGGAAACACCAGAACTATGTCTCCTCCACACGACCATCAACATATCGTTGGTGAATATCACTTAGCTGAGCAAACTCACGTTGAAGAAGCCATTGCAACAGCTCTAGAAGCTCGTAAAACTTGGTCTCAATTACCTTGGGAACAACGTGCTGGTATTTTTCTTAAAGCTGCAGAACTAATTGCTGGTCCTTACAGAGCAAAGATTAATGCTGCGACCATGATTGCACAGTCTAAAACAATCCATCAGGCAGAGATTGATTCTGCATGTGAACTTATAGACTTTTTACGTTTCAATGTTCAGTTTATGACTGACATTTACATGGAGCAACCAGAAAGTACAAGCGATGCATGGAACCGTGTTGAATATCGTCCACTTGAAGGTTTCACTTATGCTGTAACACCATTTAACTTTACTGCTATTGCTGGTAACTTACCTGCTTGTATGGCATTAATGGGTAATGTGGTAGTTTGGAAACCAAGTGACAGCCAAGTATATTCTGCTAAAGTTATTATGGATGTCTTTAAAGAAGCTGGCGTACCAGATGGTGTAATTAACGTTGTATTTGGAGATCCTGTAATGATTACAAATACTGTTTTAGCTAGTCCAGATTTTTCTGGTTTACACTTCACAGGTTCTACATTTATATTTAAAGAACTTTGGAAACAAATTGGTGAAAACATTCACAATTACAAAACATATCCAAGAATTGTTGGAGAAACAGGTGGAAAAGATTTCATTGTAGCTCACAAATCTGCGAATGCTAAGCAAGTAGCAACAGTAATTACTCGCGGTGCTTTTGAATTCCAAGGTCAAAAATGTAGTGCAGCATCTAGAGCATACATTCCAAAAGGGATTTGGGCAGATGTTAAAAACTATGTTTTAGAAGATCTTGCTTCATTCAAAATGGGTTCTCCTGAAGATATGAGCAACTTTATCACTGCAGTAATCCACGAAGGTTCATTTGATAAATTAGCTAAATACATAGACCAAGCAAAAGCCGATAGTGATGCTGAAATTATTGCCGGCGGTAATTACGATAAATCTAAAGGTTACTTTATAGAACCAACAGTTATAGTGACTACCAATCCAAAATACACAACCATGTGTACAGAGTTATTTGGTCCAGTAATTACAATTTATGTTTACGAAGACGAAGCGTATTCAGAAACTTTAAAACTTGTAGATGAAACAAGTGAGTACGCTTTAACTGGTGCAATTTTAGCAACTGAGCGTTACGCCATCGACGAAGCTACTAAAGCATTACAAAATTCAGCTGGTAACTTCTACATTAACGACAAGCCAACTGGCGCTGTTGTTGGTCAACAACCATTTGGTGGTGCAAGAGCATCAGGAACAAATGACAAAGCTGGTAGTGCTCAAAACCTATTACGTTGGGTATCTCCTAGACTAATAAAAGAAACATTTGTAACTCCAACAGACTACAGATACCCTTTCTTAGGATAATCGATATAACAAACTGAATTACAAATCCTTAAAAGCAATGTGTTTTTAAGGATTTTTTTTGCTCTTAATAGAAAATAACGCAAAATTTAACTATGCCCTTTTGAAACTTTGTATCTTTTGAGTCTAAAACCAAAAACTCCCTCAATATGAAGAAACTCTACATTTTCATTCTTTTGATTTTTCCCACTTTATTTTTAGCCCAAACGTCTTTCACATCTAATATTACTCCTGATTTATCGGCTTATGGTGAGGCGACCAATTATCCTGGTGAAGGAGAGTACCAGATGTTTTTAAGTTCTGACAATGTGTTGGATAAACCTATCATTGTGGTTGACGGCTTTGATCCAGGTGACTCTAGAGATATCGCTGGACTGTACAGTTTATTGGATTTTACTGGCAGTTCTGGTTCACAAAACTTGGCTGATTTAGTAAGAGCAGAAGGTTTTGATGTTATTATCTTAAACTTCCCTGTTTATGTAAGAGCAGCTGATGGTGCAACAGTGGATGGCGGTACCGATTTTATAGAGCGTAATGCTATGTTACTTGTAGAGCTATTAGACATTATTAATACTGCAAAAGCTGGTAACAACCCAGAACAAAACGTCATTATTGGTCCAAGTATGGGTGGACTAATATCTCGTTATGCCTTAAATTATATGGAAGCGAACATGCTAGATGCTGACACAAGACTATATATGTCTTTTGATTCGCCTCATCATGGCGCTAATGTTCCAATTGGCTTGCAACACCAATTGAATTTCCTTGCTTACAATGGTACGCAACCAATTGCCGAAGTACAACCTCTTATAGATTCGTTTTTAAAATCTCCTGCCGCAAGACAATTACTGGTTGATCATTTTGAAGCGCATCTTCAATCTGGTAGTGCCGTAAATTTTGATCCAACTCTAACCTTGCCACAAGCTCACCCTTTTAGAACTCAATTTGAAAGCAATATCAACAGTTTTAATCTTTCTGGTTTTCCTGAAAACACTAGAAACGTCGCTATAATTAATGGAAGTGGTATTGGTAGCTCTTATTTTGCAATGGGCAGCAGTGGTCCAACGGTTACAAATAGCTACTCTGTAATTAATACAAGTTTTAACGTTCCTGCAGGTAGCTTTACAGCAACTGTTGATGTAGAAATAAACTTTACACCAGCTGCAAACATAACATCCACTGTTAGTGATATTGGCATTTCTATTTTTGGGTTTGAGGTAGAAGGCTCTGAAGCTAGTAGTCAATCATTTTCATATTCCGATGGTGTAGATTCGGCTCCAGGTGGACTTTTTGATTTAGCAGCTTTAACTGGTGATATAGCTTCAGGAGGTGGTACCGCTGGAGATTTTGTAAACGCTTTACAAATAGATAAATTTAGTTTTATTCCTTCTGTAAGTGGATTGGCATTAGAGATTACGGACGATGAAATAGATTGGCATCATGATATTAATCTAGCAGGTCGTGGAACAACAAACATCACACCTTTTGATAATACATTTTTACCAGACGACAACGAGCCTCATACACAATTAACAGAAGACAATGTTAATTTCGCATTAACTGAAATATTGACTCCACCATTAGGAATTTTAGAGAATGATGCAATTATTTTTCAACTTAAAAGTAACCCTATAAAAGATGAATTAGTGCTGCTTTCAAATACTAAATCAAATGCATCCATAGAAATTGTTGACGTTTCAGGCAAGGTGGTTTATAATACTTCAATATTATTAAATAGTAGAACTACAATTCCCGTAAATCTGGCTTCAGGATTTTACATATTGAATGTGATCTCAGAAAACAATTCTAGGTTCACAACTAAGTTTGTTGCTAATTAATCTAATTACAATACATAAAAAAAGCGCTTCCGTACGAAGCGCTTTTTTATTTAACTATGTTTAAGTGGTAAATGAATCACTTTTTTAGTTTCAAAAAAATCTTCTTCAAAATAATCTGACAAGAGATAGGCTTTAACTGTGGTATATTGTTTTAGTTCTTCTGTTAAATCACCTCCTTTTAGATACAAAATCCCATTCTTTAATTCATTTCGTTGCTTCTTAGCAGTTTTACCCTTTACCCATTTTGTGAACTCTGGCATTGCTGTTACAGCTCTACTCACAATAAAATCGTAGGTTTCATTGATAGCCTCTACTCTACTATGTGTTGTTCTTACATTAGTTAAACCAATAGCTTCGCTAACTGCATTGATAACTTTCAATTTTTTATTAATACTATCTACCAAATGAAATTGGCAATCAGGATACATAATTGCTAATGGCACACCTGGAAAACCACCTCCTGTCCCAACATCTAAGATTGATGTACCATCTGCAAAATCAATAACTTTCGCAATACCTAAAGAATGTAGAACATGTCTTAGGTACAGCTCGTCAATATCTTTTCTAGATACCACATTAATCTTTGAGTTCCAATCTTTATAAAGCCCTTCTAGAGCTGCAAATTGCTCTATTTGTTGCTCTGAAAGGTTAGGGAAATATTTAAGAATTAAATCCATCAATTATAATTTGTGCAAAAATAACTATTTTAGTGTGCATAAATTAACGCCTTAGCATAAGGCTTCATTTTATTTATTAATTATCTTTGCAACTTATAATGAATCTAATCCCTTTTCGTTATAGATATAAAGATAAAAAAATTGATTTATGGCTCAACAAACCTTATCATTCTCTCGTGTTGACTCGGCAAAGTTCTTTAGAACTCTAAACAAACGTGTTAACAACTACTTTAAAGAAAACAATATTAAAAGAACTGGTAACTGGCAACTTTGGATAAAAACAGTTGTTATGTTTGCTATCTTTCTAACTCCATACTTTTTGCTAATTACCTTAGACATTCCTACTTGGGCACAACTGCTTTTAACTGTAGTTATGGGTATTGGTATGGCTGGAGTTGGTATGAATGTAATGCACGATGGTAATCATGGTGCATTTTCTAACAAAGAATGGGTAAACCGCCTAATGGGAAGTAGTATCTACATCTTAGCAGGAAATGTTTATAACTGGCAGGTACAACATAATGTACTTCATCATACGTACACAAATATTCATGGACATGATGAAGATTTAGAAGCAGGAAGAATTCTTAGATTCTCAGAACATGCTGAATGGCGTAAGCACCATAAATTTCAACATTACTATTCTATTTTCCTTTATGGATTGCTTACAATCAACTGGGCAATTACTACTGATTTTCAGCAAATGAAACGCTATATGAAGCGAAAGTTGTCTTACGGTAAGTTTCCAAATCCGATTGTTAACTGGAGTAAATTGGTAATCTCTAAGTTGGTTTATGTTTCTATGTGGATCGTTTTACCGATTCTATTAACTGACTTAGCTTGGTACGAGGTTTTAATTGGCTTTTTTATTATGCACTATGTTGCTGGCCTTATACTTAGTGTTGTTTTTCAATTGGCACATGTTATGGATGAAGCTGAAATGCCAATGCCAGAAAAAGATGGAACAATGAAAAATACTTGGGCAATTCACCAGCTTAAAACCACTGTTAACTTTGGTGCTAAAAACTGGTTAGTAAACTGGTATACTGGTGGTTTAAATCACCAAGTAGAGCATCATATTTTTCCAAATATAAGCCATATTCACTACGGAAAAATAGCTAAAATTGTAAAGGATACTGCTAAAGAGTTTAATTTACCTTATAAAGAATACGAAACCACAAGAAAAGCGATTGTTGCGCATTTTAGATTTTTGAAAGAAATGGGAATGCGCCCAGCGATGCAAGCATAATTCTATTATAACTAACACATGAACCAACTTTCTGATAGAATTAACAATCTATCGACTTCAGCAACCCTTGCTATGGCAGCAAAAGCCAGAGAACTAAGAGCAGAGGGTAAAGACATTATTGGATTAAGCCTGGGTGAACCAGATTTTAATACACCAGATTTTGTAAAGGAGGCAGCAATAAAAGCTGTTAACGACAACTATAATAGCTACACACCTGTTGATGGCTATGTAGAATTAAAAGATGCCATTATAACAAAGTTTAAACGTGATAATGGACTAGATTACTCAAGATCTCAAATTGTAGTATCTACTGGTGCTAAGCAATCATTATATAACATTGCTTCTGTAATGCTTAATGATGGAGATGAAGTTATTTTACCATGTCCTTATTGGGTAAGTTATGCTGATATTGTAAAGCTTAATGGAGGTATTCCTGTTGAAGTAAAAACAGACATTTCTAATGACTTTAAAATGACTGCAGAGCAACTTGAAGCTGCTATCACCCCAAAAACCAAAATGCTTTGGTACAGTTCTCCTTGCAACCCAAGTGGTTCTGTCTATAGCAAAGATGAATTAAGAGCTATTGCAGATGTGTTACAAAAACATCCAAACATATATGTAGCTTCTGATGAAATCTATGAGCATATCAATTTTATTGGTGAGCATTACAGTATGGCACAGTTTGAAGATATGTACGACAGAACGATAACCATAAACGGTGTTTCTAAAGCCTTTGCTATGACTGGCTGGAGAATCGGTTATATTGGTGCACCAGATTGGATTGCCAAAGCTTGTAACAAAATGCAAGGTCAGGTAACAAGTGGTGCAAATTGCATTGCTCAACGTGCTGTGATTTCTGCTTTAGAAGCTGATCCATCACGCATAAAGTATATGATCGACGAATTTAAAGAACGTCGTAAGTTAATTTTAGGACTACTTGATGGTATAGAAGGTTTTAAAACCAATGAACCTGAAGGTGCATTTTATGTATTCCCTAACGTATCGGCTTATTTTGGAAAAACTATAAAAGGAAAAACTATACATAACGCTACAGACATGTCTTTATTCTTATTAGAAGAAGCTCTTGTAGCTACAGTAACTGGTGAAGCTTTTGGTAATCCAGACTGTATACGTATTTCTTATGCTGCTTCTCAAGAACAAATTATTGAAGCTGTTAAAAGGATTAAAGAAGCATTAAGTTAATGCTTAATGATAACATTTTAAAAAAAGCTATAATTCATAAAGTTGAATTATAGCTTTTTTTTATGATGCCAATAGCATCCAAATCAAAGGCGTTATTATTATAATTAAAACAATACTAATCTTTAACCATAGTTTTTGTTGTTCTCTTTTTAACTTCTTTCTTATTTCAAGCAGCATTTCAGGTGTTGCTTCAGGAAAATCAAAATTTCCTTTTCTACCCTTATCATAACCTCCAAGTGTCTTTCTAAAGCGCTTAGACTTATCAAGCATAACGCTTTTATTACTCTTAAGAGTGCTTATCATTGATTCTGCTAGAGGCATAATTAATTTTATTTTAATTCTACATAAACCAAATAAGCCAACCCTAAGAACAAGATAATTGTTAAAGCAACGACTTTATAAGTACGTCTCTTACGCTCATTTTGCAATCTTTCTTTTATCTCATTAAGCATTTGTGGTGTAGCCTCAGGAAAATCATATTCTGGTTTTTGTTTGCTATATCCAGAGCTATGTACTGTTCTCTTGAAATCACCTCTTTTAGAACGCATCTTTTCGTTGTTCTTAAGAGTTGTTATCATTGCTTGTACAGACCCACCAAAACCCATAATTATTGAATTTAAATTTTTATATTTAGATAAAAGATAGTTTATTCGCTTGTAATAGCGCACGATATTAAAGACATAAATGTCAGTTAGAGTTCAGGAAATAAAGTAAGTATATTTTAGAAAATAGCGATTAAAGCTATAACAAATACAGACAATTTTAAAATGGCCGCAACATGATCTACTTTGCAAAGCTGCGAAGACTTAATACGTTGTCTGATTCCAAAAACAGATTTTGTAGTAGACTTGCTAAAGTTATGCTTCACAATAGATTTGTAATTAGAGTTCAACAAACCGTTTGTTGTGTAATGAGATACCGCAATGGGTTCTGGTACAGATTCTAATTCTTGATTTAATACTAATTCCATGATTGATAATTTTTTAATTGGTTACGCTAATATGACGCAACACAAACAAAAATGTTACAACCAGTATTACAACAACAGCCTGATTTTAAGTATATAAAAATCAAAAACAGCAGTAAAATTATAGGCTAGGTAAATTTTAAAAAATTTAAAAAAAATTAAATTTTATCTGTTTCTCCAGAAAAAAGGTGTCATTATTATCAGTACAGTAAACAATTCTAATCTACCAATAAGCATTAAAAACGAAGCCCACCATTTGCCTAAAGGTGGTAATGCCGCATAATTATTCACGGGACCATATTCACCTAATGCAGGTCCTACATTACCTAAACTTGATGCCGATAAACCTATAGCAGATTCAAAGTCCATTTGAAACATAGAAAACACCAAAGCACCAATAATAAAAGACAACATATAAAGAATAAAGAATCCTAGGACATTAAATACAATATCTTTAGAAATTGACTTTGTATTGTAACGAACTGGCAAGATAGCATTGGGATGCAATGAGCGCTTAAATTCTAAGAATCCGTTTTTTATTAAGATTAAATGTCTTACCACCTTAACACCACCAGAAGTACTACCAGCAGAACCGCCTAAAAACATTAAACCGAAGAAAAATACGGTTAAAAATGGCGTCCACATAGTGTAATCCGCAGAAACAAATCCTGTTGTTGTTATTACTGTCAACACTTGAAACAAGGCATGTCTTACCGCGCTTTCACCTTGACCTAAAACCATTGGATGTGCAATAGTAGATTGCGATACATCTGCTCTAAAATATATTAACGAAGCTGCTATTATGGTAAAAATAGCGATAAACTTGAAGTATAATTTAAATTCCTCATCTTCAATTATTTTAGAAACTTTACCCTTAAAAAGATAATAGCTCAGCACAAAATTAGTACCAGCTAAAAACATAAAGAAAATAATAATGTATTGAACTGCCGGATTATCATTCCAATAGGCTACACTAGCATTTTTGGTTGAAAAACCACCAGTAGACAATGTACTTAGGGCATGGTTAATGGCATCAAAAAATGACATACCTGCTACTTGTAATAGGATGGTTTCTGCAACTGTGTATCCAAAATAGATAAGCCACAATCGTTTTGCGGTATCTGTAATTCTTGGATGCAACTTATCTCCACCAGGACCAGGTGCTTCAGCCGCAAAAAGCTGCATTCCTCCTACTCCTAACAACGGAAGAATTGCGATTGCCAGTACTATTATACCCATACCTCCAATCCAGTGTGTCATACTTCTCCAAAACAGAACACCTTCAGGCAAAATTTCTATATCATTTAGTATACTTGCACCTGTTGTGGTATAACCAGACATGGTTTCAAAAAAGGCTTCAGTAAAAGTAGGGATGGACTCTGTCGCCATGTAAGGTAAAGTTCCTGTAAGAGACATCACTATCCAACCAAAGGCCACAACAATGTAACCTTCTCGCTTGTTCATTTCTTTACTATGGTTCTTTGTAGCATACATAGCCACACCTCCTAGAAGTAAAGTAGATAAACTTGCTAAGAATAAATTTAAAGTTACTCCGTCTTTATATATAAGGCTAATTAAAGTAGCAAGCATCATAAAGCCACCATTGAAAAGCAAAAGCAGTCCAAAAAAGTGAAAAATGATCTTATAGTTAAGTCGTATTCTAGACATAATGGTATTTACGAGAAAAAGGCTTCCACTTCAGAGATTGATCGTGGTAAACAGCACACAACAACTCTGTCTCCAGCTTCAATCTTAAAGCTTCCTAACGGAATCATACCTTCACCATCTCTAATTACACCTCCAAATATAGCAGACCTAGGGAAATTTAAGTCTTTAATTATCTTATTTGTAATCTTAGAGTTAGGTTTTACCACAAATTCTAGCAGCTCAGCATTCATATTGGTAAGCTTTGTCATGGCAACAACCTCACCTTTCCTCATATATCTAAATATATTATTGGCTGCTAATAATTTTTTATTGATTAATGTATCTATACCTATGGACTGGGATAGCTGATAATAATCCATGTTTTCAACTAAAGCAATGGTCTTTTTTACTCCCTTTGATTTAGCCAACAAGCAAGACATTATATTAGTTTCAGAATTACCGGTAACAGAGATAAAAGCGTCCATGTCGTTAATATTTTCTTCATCTAAAATCTCTACATTTCTACCATCACCACAGATTATTAAAGCATTGGGTAATCTATCGGCTAGATCTTCTGCTAATGTTTTCCTACTTTCAACAAGCTTTACGTTAAACTTACTTTTACAAAGGTCTCTAGCAGTTTTAAAACCTATTTTACTTCCGCCAAGAATCATTACATTCTTAATATCAGTTTTTACTTTACCTGAGAGTTCAAACAGTTCAGCATCTCCACCTTCTGAGGTCATAAACACCACCTTATCATTTTCCTTAAACTGCGTATCACCACGTGGTATTATAGTATACTGCGTTCCGTAACGTTGAATTGCTATTGGAATAAAATGTAATTCTGAATATAATTCTGCAGCTTCTTTTACAGTCTTTCCTACAAATTTTGCTGTTCTAGAAAGTCTTAAACCAAGCATGGTTAATGCTCCACCTTCAAACTCATAAGTATCATTAAAACCATATTGATTTAACAATAACTCAATCTCTGATGCCGCTAACGATTCTGGCGAAATCAACTCATCTATCCCAAACTGAGAAAAACCAATAGCATCCTTCTGCTCAATAAATTCGGTATTAGAAATCCTAGCGATGGTTCGTTGTGCTCCCAATTGCTTAGCCAACACACAAGCTGTAATATTTGTAGTTTCTGAAGATGTTACTGCGATAAATAGTTCTACAGACTCAATACGTGCTTCTCTTAAGATAGCAATTGATGTAGCATCCCCTTTTATGGTTTTTATATCCAGATGCTCACCTGCATAAGTTAAGTTATCCTTTTTGGTATCTATAAGAGTTATCTCTTGCGACTCATAGGATAATAATTTTGCCAAATGAAATCCTACCTCTCCTGCACCTGCGATAATTATTTTCATCTAAAGTTTTATTCAAAATAAACATACAAATATAGTAAGAAGTAATAAGTTAACATGTTTCACAGCTTTAAACTTAATAGTAATGACAAACTATTAACATTTCAGGAAAATTTTCATTTGTGATTTATGAATTCTGAATTTTCAAACAAAAAATTTCACGTATTTTTGCCAAAAATTTTTTAATGGCTGAAAAAGTTAAACCATATAAAAACAGTGATGCTTCTAAAAAAGAGCAGGTTACCGAAATGTTTGACACCATTTCTAAAGAATACGATGGACTAAATCGAGTGATTTCTTTTGGCATTGATGTAAAATGGCGAAACAAAGTTGTAAAAATTGTTGGTAAAAAACAGCCTGAAAACATTTTGGATATTGCAACAGGTACTGGTGATTTGGCCATTAACCTAGCCGCTACAAACGCCAAAGAAATTATTGGTTTAGACATTAGTAATGGCATGTTGGAAGTTGGCAGAAAAAAAATAACCTCTAAAAAATTAGAGAACATCATCTCTATGGTTATTGGCGATTCTGAAAACTTACCTTTTGAAGACAATACTTTTGATGCTATAACAGTAGCATTTGGTGTTAGAAATTTTGAGAGTTTAGAAAAAGGATTGTCAGAAATTTTAAGGGTTTTAAAGCCTAACGGAATTTTTGTTATTTTAGAAACTTCGGTGCCAACCAACCCTATTTACAAGTTTGGCTACAAAATTTATTCAAAATTTATTTTACCTACTATCGGTAAAATGTTTTCAAAAGATAAGATAGCTTACAATTACCTGAGCGAATCGGCTTCTGTTTTTCCTTATGGTGAAGAATTGAACAATATTTTGAGAAAAATTGGGTTTATAAATGTCGAAGATAAACCACAAACTATGGGTGTGGCAACTATATACACAGCATCTAAAGCATAATTATGAAGAAAATCTTAGTTTTCTTAACATTCTTAATAGCATTTCAATCTGCAACTGCACAATTATTTACCAAGGAAAAGGTAGCTAATAATATTGACAACTTAGATCAAAAGTTCTTGTCTTGGGGTTACTTTTTAGGCTTTAATCAATATGATTTTAAGTTTAATTACGAAGAAAACCTTGATGACATCTTAGTTGACAACACATTTGGATTTCATCTTGGTCTAATCGGTGATATGCGTATTAATGATTACATGAACTTAAGATTAGAACCTGGAGTGTTTTTTACAACCAGAAACCTAATATACAATGAAAGCTATTTTGCTGGTACAGATTATAATGATTCGGACTTATTAAGAGAAGTAAAATCTACTTACATTCATATTCCTTTACTCTTAAAAGTTTCAACTAAAAGAATAAACAATTTCAAACCTTTTATAATTGGTGGTTTTTCTACAGCATTAAACCTTTCTAGCAATCAGGACAATCCAGACGACAATAGCGCAGGAGAATTTAGAATGAAGAAAAACACTTATTTCTATGAAATCGGTTTTGGTATAGATTTGTACCTATTGTATTTTAAATTCACACCTTCAATTCGTGGAATTTTTGCTATAAATGATGAGATTGTTAGAGATGCTGACCCTAATAGTCCATGGACTGGCAATGTAGCCAAAATGCAAACCAGAGGCATCTTTATAAACTTTACGTTTCAATAGTTCGTCGCCTAAATTCGCTAAGCACGATAGCTGTTGCATTGGCAACATTGAGACTCTCTGTATCTTCACTTTGTCCAAATTGTGGTATGGTTAACTTTTTACCGATGAGTGAAGATATTTTTTCTGAAATTCCATTAGCTTCATTACCTAAAACAACAACACCCTCGTTTGGCAAGTCGGCATTATAAATGTTTTGACCATTCATGTAGGTTCCAAAAACTTCACCTTTGTAGCTTTCAATAAATTCAAAAAGGTTAACATAGCTAATATTAACTCTTGTTAACGAACCCATGGTTGCCTGAACCACCTTAGAATTATAACAGTCAACCGTGTTTTGGCTACAAACCAAGTATTTTACACCATACCAATCACAAAGTCTAATGATTGTTCCTAAATTCCCTGGGTCTCTTACATCATCTAAGGCTATAATTAATCCATCTCCTTCTATTTTAAGTGATTTCGGGATTTCAAAAATTGCCAGAGCTGTGTTAGGGTTTTTTAAAGATGTAATTTTTTTTAAATCGTTTTCAGAAATTTCTATGGTATCAATTTTTGATGCATTAAAAATCTGCTTTGTAGTGTATAAACGATGAAGTTCAAACTCAGAATTTAAGAATTCTTCAATTCCTTTTATACCTTCAACAGTAAATAGCCCTAACTGTTGCCTGTATTTTTTTTGATTTAAACTTTTAATTAACTTTATTTCTTGCTTTGTAACCATTAAAATGTCTTTACATTTGCTTAGATTAAATACAAAGTAAACCTTTTTTGGACTAATTTTTGTTTATAGCAACCAATAACAAAAAAACATATATTAAAAAGCTTGCAAATTCTACCTTCAATAGTATCTAAAATTTCTAAAGGACTACATTATGTTTTGTTGTTAGCTTTTATTACAATTATTAACTCTTGTGATGTGGTTAAACGGGTAAAATCTGGTGAGCATTTAATTACCAAAAACACCATTATTGTAGATGATAAGGTTAATAAAGAAGAGCGGGTTAATAATATTATTCTTCAAAAAACCAATACAGGCATGAATAGTTTATTGGGTTTCCCATTAAAGCTTCATGTCTATAATTTAGCAAGACCAAATATAGATTCTATTTTACAAGAAAAAGTACTAAGTGATTCTTCTAAAGTACGTTGGAAAACAAAACTTCTATCCAAAAAACAATTTGACCGAGAAATAGAGGCGAGAAAAAACTTTAATAGTTGGTTAAAACGTACAGGCGAAGCACCTACAATTTATAACGAGGGCAAAACAGAGAAGACTGCTACCAACTTAAAAAAATATTACTACAGTAAAGGTTGGTTTGACAATGAGGTAACTTTTGAAGTTGATAAAGACAGTAGCAAAAAAGCACAAGTAACATATAGGGTTACTAAAAATAAGCCGTATTTTTTAGATTCACTGAACCCAGTAATCAGCAGTCCTTTAATAGACTCTCTTTACCCTAGATTTGTTAAAGCAACTCTTCTTAAAAAAGGTGAACAATACGACGATCAAAACTATGAAGATGAACGTGAGCGTATTAATACATACTTAAGAAACAAAGGTTTCTATTACTTTGGCCAAGATTATATAAGATTTGAAACTGACACAATTGATACAAATCATAAAATTAACACTGACCTCATAATTTCAAACAGAGTTATAAGATTAGATGATTCTTCTAAAGTAGAACCTTTCAAAATATACAAAATAAAAGAGGTCAATATTTTTACAGATGACAATTTTGACAATCGAAATAAAGCAATTTCGGATACTACGGTTTACAAAAATTACAATCTCTACAGCAAAGACAAGTTAAGGTTTAGACCTAAAGCACTTACCGATGCTGTTTTTATAAACAAAGGAGATATCTACACCGACTTAGCTCGAAGCAGATCATTAAGATACCTTAATGATCTACAAATGTTTAGGTATCCAAGCATAGAGTATTTAGAAAATCCTGAAGACACTACACTAACTGCAAACATAAATTTAGAACCAAGAAAAAAATATGCTTTAAGTCTAGATGTAGATGTTTCACAAAGCAACATCCAAACCATTGGTTTTTCTGTGACTCCTGGTTTAAAAATCCGAAATATTTTTAGAGGAGCAGAAACTCTTGAAATAAGTGGTATAGCTGCCATAGGAGCCTCTAAAGATGGAAGTGACGATGACGATAGTTTCTTTGATATTAATGAGTTTGGTGGTAATGTAAGGCTTACTATACCGCGTTTATTTACACCTTTTAACACTGACAGTATTATCCCTAAGTACATGTCTCCAAGCACTGCAATAAACATTTCTACGACAAGCCAACAGAATATTGGGTTAGATAAACAAACCTTATCAGGACTTTTAAGCTACAACTGGTTACCATCTAAAACTGTAACTAATACGTTAGAGCTTTTTAATATTCAGTTTGTGAAAAACCTCAACACCAGCAATTACTTTGGTGTATATACAAACTCTTACAATAGACTTAATAATATTGCTCAGAATATCGGTTATATACCATCAGATAATAACTTAAGTATTCCTACCGAAGCCGATCAGTTCATTAATGATGTCTTAGACGGAAACACAAGCTTAACCTCTGCTGACGATGATTTTGAAACTGTAAATAATATTGAGGAACGAAAACAGCGTTTAACAGAGAACAACCTTATACTTTCCACTAGTTTTGATTATAAAAAAAATAGACGTACCAGTATTTTTGATAACGACTTTTCTATTTTTAGATGGCGTGTAGAACTCGCTGGCAATTTATTATCTAACCTTTCAGAAGTTTTAGGGTCTTCAAAAAATGATAATGGAGATTATGAAGTTTTTGGTGTTGCTTTTTCTCAATATTTTAAAACAGAGATAGACTATATTAAATATTTTGATTTAGGTAATAGCAACATTTTTGCTTTTAGAAGCTATGCTGGTATAGCAATTCCTTATGGAAACTCTAACAGTATTCCTTTTGCAAAGAGTTTCTTTGCTGGCGGACCAAACGACAACAGAGCTTGGACAGCATATAACCTAGGGCCAGGAAGTTCAAACACTACTAACGAATTTAACGAAGCTAACTTTAAAATTCACCTAAGTGCAGAACAGCGATTTAGTTTATTTGGAGATTTTAAAGGCGCTCTTTTTATTGATGCTGGAAACATCTGGAATGTATTAGATAATGTTGTTGATGATAAAGCCACATTTACAAACTTTAATTCTCTCGAGGATATTGCTGTAGGATCTGGATTTGGACTTCGTTACGATTTCAACTTTTTTGTTCTTAGATTCGATACTGGTTTTAAAACTTATGACCCATCACAAAACGAAGGTAATCGTTGGTTTAGGGATTATAATTTTAGAAATGCTGTATATAATATTGGTATTAATTATCCTTTTTAAAAACACCTTATTCCTTCTACATCGTTTTCGGTTTTTATCCAATAAACACATCAAAAAATGCCCAAAATTATGTATTTTTGATATTTAATTTTCAATCATAAAATCATGAGTCACAATATCAAACCTGGCGTTGCAACAGGTAGAGAAGTTCAAGAAATTTTCAAATTAGCTAAAGAAAAAGGATTTGCCCTACCAGCAGTAAATGTTATTGGTTCTAACACTATTAATGGTGTTTTAGAAACAGCTAAAGCATTAAATGCTCCGGTAATTATTCAATTTTCTAATGGAGGTGCACAATTTAATGCAGGAAAAGGTTTAGGAAACGAAGACCAAAAAGGAGCTATAGCTGGCGGAATTGCAGGTGCTAAACACGTACACCATATGGCAGAAGCTTATGGAGTTCCTGTAATTTTACACACAGACCATTGTGCAAAAAAACTATTGCCATGGATTGATGGTTTATTAGATGCTAGTGAAAAACATTTCGCAGAAACCGGAAAACCTCTATATAGTTCTCACATGATTGATTTATCTGAAGAGCCTATTGAAGAAAATATAGAAATCTGTAAAACATACTTAGCTCGTATGAGCAAAATGGGCATGACTTTAGAGATAGAGCTCGGTATTACAGGAGGTGAAGAAGATGGTGTGGACAATAGTGATGTAGATGCTTCTAAACTATATACACAACCAGAAGAAGTTGCTTATGCATATGAGGAACTAAGTAAAGTTAGTGATCAGTTTACTATAGCTGCTGCCTTTGGAAACGTTCATGGTGTATATAAGCCTGGTAACGTTAAACTAACTCCTAAAATCTTAAAAAATTCTCAGGAATACATCACAGAAAAATACAATGTTGGTGATAACCATATCGATTTCGTTTTCCATGGTGGATCTGGCTCTACTGTTGAAGAAATAAGAGAAGCTATTGGATACGGTGTTATAAAAATGAACATTGATACTGATATGCAATGGGCATTCTTGAGTGGTGTTAGAGATTATGTACAAGACAATCATGATTACTTGCAAACCCAAATTGGTAATCCTGAAGGAGATGACGTACCAAATAAAAAATATTATGACCCAAGAGTTTGGCTAAGAAAAGGTGAGCAAGCTTTTGTAGAACGTTTAAAAAAAGCGTTTGAAGATTTAAACAATGTAGACACATTATAAAAAGTGTTTCAAAATTTCAGACCTATCAGAGCTATTATATAGTTTTGGTAGGTTTGTTTATTTTAAAAATTACATTTAGTAAGCTCTTTTGAGTTTAATTAATTAATAGTAATTTTGCTTCCACTAACTAATAGCATTAATTATAGAGATCTTTTTAAATCTATGATTATAAACTAACCCTGAGCTTTGTCTAAGGGTCTAAAAAATCAAATTTATATGGCTTGGTTTAAAAGAAAAGATAAAGGAATCCAAACTTCTACTCAAGAAAAAAAAGATACTCCTAAAGGGCTTTGGTACAAATCTCCTACAGGAAAAATCATCGACACCAAAGAGCTTGAGCAAAATTTTTATGTTAGCCCTGAAGACGGCTACCATGTAAGAATTGGAAGTAAAGAATATTTTGAAATCCTTTTTGACGATAATAAATTTAAGGAATTAGATCCCGATTTAACATCAAAGGATCCTCTAAAGTTTATTGACACAAAAAAATACCCAGACCGTTTAAAAGCAGCCCAATCCAAAACCAATCTTAAGGATGCAGTACGCACAGCAGTGGGAAAATCTAATGGAGAAGATTTGGTTATTGCTTGTATGGATTTCGGTTTTATTGGCGGATCAATGGGAAGTGTTGTTGGAGAAAAAATAGCAAGAGCGGCAGATTATGCCTTAAAGAAAAAGACTCCATTTATGATTATTAGTAAATCTGGTGGTGCACGTATGATGGAAGCTGCTTTATCATTAATGCAGCTTGCTAAAACCTCTGCTAAGTTAGCACAACTTGCGGATGCTGGTATTCCTTACATCTCATTATGTACAGACCCTACAACAGGTGGAACCACAGCTTCATTTGCAATGCTAGGAGATATTAATATTGCAGAGCCTGGGGCTTTAATTGGTTTTGCTGGCCCTAGAGTTGTTAGAGATACTACAGGGCAAGAGTTACCTGAAGGTTTCCAAACTTCTGAGTTTTTATTAGAGCATGGTTTCTTAGATTTTATTTCGCATAGAAAAGATTTGAAGAAAAAAATTAATCTATATATTGATTTAATAAAAAATCAACCATTAAGAGCATAAAAAAAAGCGAGCTAAATAGCTCGCTTTTTTTCTCCATTTAAATAAAACTTAAACTATGGTTTTAATTTAAGATTATAGGCACTTCAGTTCCATTGTTAAAAGTAAATGTAGCTTGGTTATCACAATTGCCTTCACCAAAATCAAAAATACCTCCAAAATTTGTACGTTGTACATCAAAAGAACCACTTACAAAATACGCACAAACAACTTCTCTTCTCAATGGTTCTAAAACCTCATAAGTATGAGTATTACCATTCACAAAGGTAGCTGACCAATCTCCGGTAATTTCAAACACATTGTCGCTAAAAAAACCACTACCAAACCCTTCGATCCATTCTCTAATTCTAGTACCTTCTCTAGAAGCCTGCACTCCATTTGGCCAAATTACCGTAATACTTAAATCATGGGTAAATTGTGGATTACCATTTTCATTCGATAATTCTTTCAAAATAGAACGACTCGCCACAACATTTTTAGCGTCAAAATAAAAATCAATCAAATTATAGTTTATCATAATTTGTTGTGCTTCCGTATCTCTTGTATAATCAAAAACTATCTGACCTTTTATAAGGTGTCCATTAATAACACAACCTTCGCTACCAAAATCTAATGTAACTTCTCTATAATTTTGTTGAGCGATTACTGTAATTGTAACACATTCAGGAATATCTTTAGCATAAAATGCATCATTAGAACCTTCTGCTGCCACTCCACTTCTATCTGCTGTAGACTCTTGTTCTTCATAAGCGTCTATTATAATGTCTCCTAAAATATTATCTATTTGGTCAATTTCAGCAGAACGTTTTACTTCTGTAGTGTCTTGAGTTAAATCTTCTGTTTCTGAAATCTCTTCGTTGTTACTACACGATGTGAATACAAGCCCTAAAGCAAAAAGACTCAAAATGCCTTTTCTAATTACATTAATTTTTTCCATGATTACTTTTTTATTGTTAATATGTTGTTAAGACTATTACAATTGAAAAAAGTTTAATTGAAGATAAAATTTATGCTTTTCGAAAATAGATTGAAAACTCCGTCCCTTTATCTACTTTGCTGGTTACGGTGATTTTTCCACCTAAAGATTCGATGTGATTTTTTGTAATAAAAAGACCTATACCGATAGCATCATTATTTTTATGAAAGGTTTTATACATCTGAAATAACTTATTACCATACTTATCCATATCGATTCCTAATCCATTATCTTTAATAATTAAAACCACATAATCATTATTTATTAAAGAAGTTAACTCAATAACAGGTGTTCGTTTTGGTGATTTATACTTAATCGCATTGGTTAAAAAATTGAGAATTATACTATCTAAATAAGCAGGCACTCCTTTGATATAGTGTTCCTCATCTATTTGATTATAAATTAATGCATTGGAATTTTGAGCCATTGCAATAATATTATACATGGCTTTTTCAACATAATTATAAAGATTAAGCTCTTGTAACTTTGACGATTCTATTTCTCTAATTTTTGCCACTTCAGTGAGGTGAGCAACAGTTTCCTGTAAATTGTCAACTGCTTGTTTTAGTAATTCATAATTCTCATTAGATGTTATTTTTTCAAAATCTTCTTCTAAGAATTGAGTAAGTGAAGATAAATTTCCGGAATGAGACCTAAGATTATGTGTAACAATGTTTGCAAATGAAGTTAACCTATCATTCTGTTCTTTGGCTACACTCAGCATTGTTTTTAATTTATCTTGATTTTTTTGGCGGTTAGTAATATCTGTAAACTGCCATATCATATGTGGTCTACCCTCCTTAAAGTAAACAAGCGTCACATAAATTAACACCCAGATGACATCACCATTCTTATGAAAATAACGTTGTTTCACTCTATATTTATCAATAGAACCACTCATCAACTTCTTAAACTTTTTTTCATGGACACCCAAGTCTTCTATAAAGACAATATTATCTATATCCATATTAAAAAGTTCAGATTTTGTATAGCCAAAAATATCAGTAACAGCCTCATTCATTTTTAGCCAATTACCATCTATACTCACAACTGCTATTCCATTATAAGTATTATTAAATACTCTATCGAGAACATCGTAAGCGTTAGAAATATTTTGTGAAGGGCGAATAGCTTTCATCCTATAAAATTTTCAGGATTAATAGGAAAAAGCTCTTAACCAGCCGAGGGGAGACTTTATTAAAACTCTGTAATACAGATTAAAAGTTACAAAAAAAACTACAAATTGCAAAAAAGTATTATATTTGCAGCTTGAAAGAAAACCTTTCAAAGTACATAACAATCATTTACAATAATATTAGAATGTATTTATCTAAAGAGAAAAAAGAAGAAATCTTCACAAAACACGGTAAAGGAAAAAATGATACTGGTTCTGCTGAAGGACAAATTGCGTTATTTACGTACAGAATTAACCATTTAACAGAGCACTTAAAAAACAATCGTAAAGATTATAACTCTGAGCGTTCGTTAGTAAAATTAGTAGGTAAGCGTAGAGCTTTATTAGACTATTTAACTAAAAAGGATATCTTAAGATACCGTGCTATCGTTAAAGAATTAGGATTAAGAAAATAATCTCTATACAAAGACCACGCTTTTAGCGTGGTTTTTTGTTTAATATATAACGTTCTCGAAAGCGTTTAATTTTCGAATTGAAGAAGCTACAATAGTTTTTCATTGGTCTCAACAACTACACAACAACACAACGACCATTGTTTAACATTGCTGAGTATGCCCTGCATATCAGCTGAAGATTTAAAATTTTATGATTCCAAAAACTTACAAAGAGGTCATAGACCTTGGTGGCGGTAGAGAAATCTCTATCGAAACCGGAAAACTTGCAAAACAGGCACATGGTTCTGTTGTTGTGCAATCAGGAAAATGTATGTTATTATGTACAGTTGTTTCCAATTACAAGTCTGCCGACGTAGACTTTTTACCATTAACAGTAGACTATCGCGAAAAATTTGCTGCTGCTGGTCGTTATCCTGGTGGTTTCTTTAAAAGAGAAGCAAGACCAAGCGACGGAGAAGTATTAACTATGCGTCTTGTAGACCGTGTTTTACGTCCGTTATTCCCAAAAGATTACCATAGTGAAACTCAGGTAATGATTCAATTAATGTCTCACGACCCAGAAGTTATGCCAGACGCATTGGCTGGTTTAGCCGCATCTGCTGCTATTCAATTATCAGATATTCCTTTTGAAACTCCAATTTCAGAAGTAAGAGTTGGACGTATAAATGGTAAATTTATCATCAACCCAACATTAGCACAATTAGCAGAATCTGATATCGACATGATGGTTGGTGCATCTGCAGATTCTGTAATGATGGTTGAAGGTGAAATGGATGAAATTTCTGAAGAAGAAATGACAGAAGCTATCAAAGCTGCACATGAAGCTATTAAAGTGCAATGTGATGCTCAAATAAGGTTAGCTGAAGCTTTTGGTAAAAAAGAAACCAGAGAATATGAACCAGAAAGAGCAGACGAAGATTTAGCTAAAAAGATTCACGATATGGCATATGACAAAGTATATGCTGTAGCAAAAGCAGGATCTTCTAAGCACGAACGTGGTGCGGCATTTGCCGAAATTAAAGAAGAAATAATCGCATCTTTCTCTGAAGAAGAAGTTGAAGATTTTGGCGATTTAATTTCAAAATATTACAGCAAAGCAGAAAAAGCAGCTGTACGTGACTTAACATTAAACGAAGGATTGCGATTAGATGGTCGTAAAACAACAGAGATTAGACCAATTTGGTGCGAGGTAGATTACTTACCATCAACACACGGTTCTTCTATCTTTACACGTGGAGAAACTCAGGCATTAGCAACAGTAACTTTAGGTACAAGTAGAGAAGCTAATCAAATAGACATGCCATCTTTTGAAGGGGAAGAGCGTTTCTATTTACACTATAATTTCCCTCCATTCTCAACAGGAGAAGCTAGACCAATTAGAGGTACTTCTAGACGTGAAGTTGGACATGGTAACTTAGCGCAACGTGCTTTAAAAGGTATGGTTCCAGAAGATTGTCCTTACACGGTACGTGTCGTTTCAGAAGTATTAGAATCTAACGGTTCTTCTTCTATGGCAACAGTTTGTGCTGGTACTATGGCACTTATGGATGCTGGTGTACAATTAAAAAAGCCTGTTTCTGGTATTGCAATGGGACTAATCACCGACACAGAATCTGGTAAATATGCTGTATTATCTGATATTTTAGGTGATGAAGATCACTTAGGTGACATGGACTTTAAAGTAACTGGTACCGAAGATGGTATTACGGCTTGCCAAATGGATATTAAAGTAAAAGGATTATCATATGAGATTTTAGTAAATGCACTAAAACAAGCTCGTGATGGTCGTTTACATATCTTAGGTAAATTAACGGATACTATTTCTGAGCCTAATGCAGATGTTAAAGGTCACGCGCCAAAAATGGTAACAAGACGTATTCCTAATGAATTTATCGGAGCACTTATTGGACCTGGCGGAAAGAATATTCAAGAGTTACAAAAAGAAACAGAAACAACTATCGTTATCAACGAAGATCCTGTAACAGAAGAAGGAATTGTTGAAATTTTAGGCGTTGGTTCTGAAGGTATAGACGCTGTTTTAGCTCGTATCGATGCAATGTTATTTAAGCCAGAAGTTGGTAGCATCTATGAAGTTAAAGTAATTAAAATGTTAGATTTTGGAGCTGTTGTAGAATATACTGAAGCACCAGGAAATGAAGTTTTATTACACGTAAGCGAATTAGCTTGGGAACGTACAGAAAACGTATCTGATGTTGTAAACATGGGAGATGTTTTTGATGTAAAATACTTTGGTATAGACCCAAGAACTAAAAAAGAAAAAGTATCTCGTAAAGCTATTTTACCAAAACCTGAAGGTTGGGAAGATAGACCAAAGCGTGACAACAACCGTAATAGAGACAACAATCGTGGGCGTGATAATCGCAATAGAGATAATCGCAGAGACGACAGAAAACCTAGAGATAATAGAAAGGAAGATTAATATTCTTTCTACATACTATTAAAAAAGCCCATCAAAATTGATGGGCTTTTTTAATAGTTCCATTGAAGCAATAAGCCAATAGAATAAAGATTGTTAAATGAATTGAAAATGTATGTAAATCTTAATCCTGCAGAAAACCTTTTTCCTGTTTTAAACCTTACTTTTCCCACTAATGGAATAGCTAATTCACTAATGTTTTCTTGTAAATCACTGCTCCCATAAAAGAACATTCCGCCACCGAGATGGGTTTCTACCAAAAACCAGTCCTTTAACTCAAATTCTCTTCCATATAGTAAGCTAATTTGTTTATAATTGGCTGAACCACCAAAAATTCCACTTTCTCCTCCGTAAGATGCAGAAAAACTAAACAGATTATTAGATAAAGCATAGGTGAAATCTATATTTAACGAAAGTGGCAATATACCAGAAAACGTCTCCGAAGTTCTGTTAGAAAACTCATATAATTCTGGCGTAAAAGACCATGATTTAAAATTTAATTTAGACTTATCGTTATCTTGAGCATAGCAACAGAAACCCATCATTAGATAAGTTAATAAAATAATTCGTTTAAAGTATTTATTGATACAGTTCATTATTATGCCGCTAAATAAATACAACTTAAATAGAAATCAAGTCTTATAAAATGACATTCATCAATTTAATACTATTAGTAATTTCAAGACATGAGTTTTGTTACACGTAAGTGAACTTACTTGGCAACCTAAAGAAAAAGTATCTCACCAAGTTATTTTACAAAAGGTTGGGAAGATAGACCAGAGCGAGATAACAACAAAAGTAATAGAGATAACAATCGTTGACGTGATAATTGCAATAAAGATAATCGTAGAGACGACAGAAAACCTAGGGGTAATAGCAAGGAAGATTAATTTCTTTTAACTATAAACATTTTAAAGTTTCCAAAAAAGAATTTCTTTTTGGAAACTTTTATTTTTTAAAAATCATAACGTTATTATAAAGTTATCTTAAATAACATCTTTCAAAAGTCCAGAGCCATTTTAAGAGCGTAGATAGACTATATCTATTTTAACAACTTTTACATGACTTCAAAAAATACACTTCCAAAAAAAGAAAAAATTTTCTTTCAAAAATCAATCAATAAATTAAATGGTTTTTTTCACAGTAAAGGAAAAACCGAAAGTCCACTAAATAGAACGGTTCTGATAAGTACATTTATTTTAATTCTTATTGGAATTTATTTTTTCTCAGTGTTTCATGGAGATTTTGAACAATTCAATGCAGAACGAAGAGCATCTACTCTTGGTCTCACATTTATTATCATCGCAACTGCGCTATTTATCTACAGAGCACTTTTCTTTTTATATACAGGGTATAATTACATTAAATACAAACCTATAAAATCAGTTGAAGACAATGAGCTTCCTACTTGTACCATAATTGTTCCTGCATACAACGAAGGTAAACAAGTATATGACACCATAATGAGTCTTTCAAAAAGCAATTATCCTAAAGAAAAAATTCAATTATTATCAATTGATGACGGAAGTTTAGACGATACTTGGGATTGGATGCTAAAGGCGAAAGAAGAATTAGGGAGCAGATTAGATATATTTCAACAACCAGAAAACAAAGGAAAACGTCATGCATTGTTCCGTGGGTTTAATGTAGGAACTGGCGATATTTTTGTAACCGTAGATAGTGATTCTATTGTTACAGAAGATACTATTAGAAACTTAGTTAGTCCTTTTGTGAAAAATGAACAGTGTGGTGCTGTAGCAGGAAACATTAGAGTCTTGAATAACAAAAAAGAGATGCTCCCTAAAATGCTGGATGTTAGTTTTGTAATGAGTTTTGAATTTGTACGTTCCGCAGAAAGCAATCTTAACTCTGTACTTTGTACACCTGGAGCATTAGCTGCGTATAGAAAAACAGCTGTAATGCAGTGCCTGCCAGAGTGGATTAATCAAAAGTTTATGGGACAGCCTTCAGATATTGGTGAAGATAGAGCCATGACAAACATGATTTTAAAACAAGGTAAACATGTACTTTTTCAGCGCAATGCTGTTGCCTATACTAATGTTCCAGAACAATATCCTGGACTTTACAAAATGTTCATTAGATGGGGACGCAGTAACGTACGTGAAAATCTAGAAATGGCTAAATATGTATTTACAAATTTCAGACAAGATTCTAAATTAGGAATAAGATTGCTTTTTATTAGTCAATTTTCAAGATTGCTAATGAGCTATCCTTTCTTAATATTTATGCTATTTTTTGTATTAGCACACCCGTTACTCTTTTTGGGTTCTACATTGGTAAGCATTATTATTCTATCGACTTTTTCAGTGGTATTTTTCGCATACCGTTACGAAATAAAAGAATCCGTTTGGGCATATACTTATAGTATACTGTACACTTTTGCATTGTTCTGGATTACGCCTTATGCTATTGCCACAGCACATAAAAGAGGTTGGTTAACCCGTGAACTGAAATAAAAAACCTTAAAATTCACAATAAAAAAACGCCTGAATGTTGAACAATTCAGGCGTTTTCTATTTTTTTAAAACAGCGTTTCTACTAAAAAGACATCAGTAAACTAGCAGATAATCCTGTTGCTTCAGGTACAAATCTACAAACACCACCGACACACACTAAACCTGCTCGTTGCCTTCCATAATTTAGAGAAAAGCGCGTTGTTCCTTTATTAAAACTTCCGCCAATATTATAATAATGGTTTTCTGAAGTACTACTGTCAGTTCCACTATTATAGATGTCATTAACGTAAAATGATAATCTCGGACTTGCATTGTATTCTAAAGTACCACCTACCCAATCATGATTTTCAGAGTTAGACCACATTTTCTGCAACTCTAAACGCACAGACTGTCCAATTCTTCCAAATTTGTATGTTGTTTCTCCAACTACGATATTGGTTTTTATTTGCTCTCCAGAGAAATTATCTTCAATAGTTTTTTGGTTATAATATTGGTTAACATAGTAAAAAATAGAGTTGACTTTTTTGTTCCATTTTTTTCTAATTTCTAAACTTACATCAGAAAAATACTTATCACCAAAACCAAAATAGTCTACATCATAAGATAAATTATCATAATCGTAATTACCTTTTAAACCTGCCCAATAAGATGCGTTAAACGCTAACTTAGTTCCATACTTACCTCCAAGTGCAGTTCCTTTTTTAATATTGTAAAACACATCTACCTGCCCACCGATTTCACCTGCTTCCATAAGTTCTGGATCAGCAAAAACAACCTGAGATTGTGCCTGATACACAAAAATATTAGAAAGTAAATAATCATGCTGCTTTGTCAGTGCAGGAGTAAAATTGATATTGTTTTCTAAAAATACATTTCCGGTTTTCTCACGTTCAGAATAAAAGCCCATGTTTTCTAATCGTCTAAATGTAGCATCTAAACCAAATCCTTTCTTAGAAAATCCGGTATTAAATAATAAGGCACTTCCTGGATTCACAAAATTATCCAGCAATTGTCCGTTAAAAACATAAACATCATCAGACTTAGCCACATACTCTGCATTAGCATAAAAACTACCTTTAGAAAAATCTATTCGACCAGAAAAAGCATTCGTTAATTCATCAAAATTAGGATCTTCAATATCGGTTTTCTCTTGTCTGCCAACATAACTAAGGCCAAGATTCAATGATGAATTTTCGAGCTTCAATATATTAGAGATATCAATTTCAGTATTAAACCCAAAAATATCACTATCTGCTGTTTCAAAACCAACACGTTGTTTTCCATACAACCCTGTTAAAGACAAAAAGTTTGTTGGCATGTATTTTACTCTTCCTCCTAAAAGTGCATTATTGAGTCCTAATTGTCTGTCTTCCCAATTTCGTAGAATAAGACCACTACCAAACTGCTCATAGAAATGTCCTGCTGTAGCTTCTAGTTTTTCACTTCTGTAATTAAGTGAGTATATGCCTAAGTTAGTACCATCGAAGTTTGGAGAATAGTTAAGTAATGCCAAAGGTTCATAAGACTCTAACTGAACAGTGGCAGTAAAATTTTCAAGAAAATTATAATCTAATTTTAAATAAGAATTGACTCTAAGATGTTTATCTGTATCATTATTTACATCGTCTTCAAAAGATCCTGTACGTTTATCATCGTTGTACCAAGCCATGTTAGACTCTAAACCAACACGTAAGTTATCTAATAACTGTGCAGAAATTTGATTTACTGTAAAACAAAATGCTACCAGCAATAAAAGCTTTTTCATAAGTAAAGGGTAATTTAGTTAGGTTAGTTTAGAGTAAATTATTTCTTAGCGTGTTCTTTTACAACCTCATAAAGTTCTTCTTCACTTCCTGGTGTATAACCTGTTCTTGTATGAATGATTTCTCCATTTTTAACCACAACAACATATGGCAAAACACTTATATTTAAAGCTCTCTTAAGATCTTGATTATCATCCAATAAAATCTTATAATCCCAACCTTTACCATTTACCAAAGGAATTACTCTCTTTTTTGTTCTGGCATCATCAGTAGAAATAGCAATAAGCTCTACGTTTGTCTCATCTTGCCAGTCTTCATATACATCTGCAATAGCATCTAACTCATTAATACAAGGCACACACCAAGTTGCCCAAAAACTAAATATTTTTATATCGTCAGAGTCCGTAAGTTCTTTTACAGACACACTGTTTCCTTCAATATCATTTAGACTTATATCTGGAAACTCTTGACTAGTTACAAATAAAGAACTTAAAAAGAGTAGGGTAAAAAATAGGTGTTTCATTGATTTTTTAAATTTTAGATTTTTTTAACATTTTACAATAATAATACCTGTTTTTTAAAAAATAAGTATAATTTGCGTTTTTTTAAACCAAACTTCAACTCTTTTATTATTAAAATTTTGCATTTTTATGAAAACTAGACACTTATTTAATCTCTTGTTTATTGCCTTAACCATTAGCTTTAGTTCTTGTAGTAGTGATAGCGATGGTGACGGAAATGGTAACGGAAACGGAAATGGTAGCGGAAACGGAAATGGTAACGGAAATGAAATTACAAGTATTTCAGTTCAGGTTTCAAGTTCTGTAGCTTGTGGAATATACGCTGGTGACACCGTTAGTTTTTCTGTTAAAGGAAATAACAACCAAGACGTTACTAATTCTGCAACAATCTCTGTTAACGGATCAGCAATAACAGGAAACTCTTTCGAAACTACGACAGCAGGATCTTTACAAGTTACTGCATCCTACCAAAACATTACCACAAACAGTGCTCTAAATGTAAGTGTAGCTGAGGATTATTACAAGTTCACTAAAAATGTTTTAGTTGAGGATTATACAGGTACTTGGTGCGGTTATTGCCCTAGAGTATCTCATGCCATAGAATTATCAAGACAACAAACAGGTCAAATAACAGTGGTCGCTGTACATAATGATGAAGAATATTATTGTAGTGAGGTAACTCAACTTGAAAATGCATTTGGCATCACAGGATACCCAACTGCGAAAGTAGACAGAGCATCTGACTGGACATACCCAGAGCCAAGCAATGTAGATCAAGTGGTTGAGCCAACATTATGTGATAATGCACCTCTAGGTTTGGCTATTACTCCATCATTATCTGGTAGCACAATGACAATTAAAGTTGATGCAAAATTTAGTCAAGATTTTGATTTTGATGAAACAAAACTTGTTGTTTTCGTTTTAGAAGATGGCTTAATTGCTGACCAAGAAAATTACACTAGTTATTATGGTGGTGTTGACGTAATTTCAAATTTTGAGCACAACCACGTTCTGAGAGCTAGCTTAACAAATGTTGCTGGTGATGCTATAACAAGTAATCTAGTTACAAATTCTATCTACACTAAAACATTTACAGCGAATGTTCCTTCTAACGTAGCAAATACTTCAAACATGAGTATTGTTGCTTTCATATCTAATGAAAACTTCGTTGGAGACAGCCAAGTATTAAATTCTAGAATGGCTCACTTTGGAGACACACAAACTTTTGAAGAAAACTAATAATTACAAGTATTAGAATAAAAACAAAAAAAGAGGCTGTTTTCACAGCCTCTTTTTTTATTCTACTTCATTAATTATGATTCATTCATAAGGCAAAATAGACTTCCTTTCCTTAGTAAATTCACATTTTGTCACCGACAAACTGACAGTTTTGCTTCATTTAACATTTCTTAAGATTCACATATCCTTAAACATACATGGAATGCTTTGGCATATCCTCAACAATCCTACTTTTTCTTTTTAAACTTCAAAAATCTTAAAATCAACTTTTTAGTTTGGCACTATCGCACAGTGTTTGTGGCTTATATAGCTACTGACAAGTAAAGTTTAATTAAAATTTAATTATGAAAGTATTAGTAATAGGTGCCGGAAATATGGGCTTAACCTATTCAGAAGGAATGGCAGATTCTTCTTTATTAGGAAAACAAAAGTTAAGAATCTACGATACAGATCCTAACACAATTGAGAGTCTAAGAAAGACTCAAAAGTTTGATGTATATACCTCTCTTGAAGATGGTTTACCTAAATCAGACATTATATTCTTAGCAGTAAAACCATACCACTGCGAAGGGTTATTTAAAGATATGAAACCTTTAATCAACAACGAGCAAATATTTGTATCGTTAATGGCAGGCGTAAGTATAGACACTATTCAAAAAGGTTTAGGCATAAAAAAAGTTATTAGAACTATGCCTAATCTACCTGCAAAGGTTGGTAAAGGAGTTACGTCTTATACAGGTTCAAAAGCTATATCGCGAGTAGAACTTTTAATGGTAAGACACCTATTAGATACTACAGGAATGTCTATCCATGTAGATACTGAAAAATTCATTGATGCCTCAACAGGTATTTCTGGTAGTGGACCAGCTTATGTATTTTACTTTATGCAATCTATGCTAGAAGCTGCTCAGAAAATGGGCTTTTCAGACTATGATTCTAAAGTGCTTGTAAGCAACACTTTTGAAGGTGCTATTGAATTGTTTAACCAATCTGATATTTCACCAGAACGTTGGATTGATAAAGTTGCCTCTAAAGGAGGAACAACCCAAGCAGCAATAGACTCAATGGAAGATAACAATGTAAAACAACTTATTCAAGATGCAGCTTATGCTGCGTTTGATAGAGCGGTTGAATTAGGAAAAAACAAATAAAATGAAAGATGATATTAAACGTGTGGTCGTAAAAGTAGGAACCAACGTTTTAACAAATAAAGACAATAGAATTTTAGGACCAGTCCTAAGAGAATTAGTACGTCAAATAGCTGTACTATATGAAGAAGACATTATGGTAATCCTAGTGTCTTCAGGTTCTGCAATTGCAGGAATGGAAGTTTTAGGAGATACTAAAATTGAAGATAAATCTATAAGACGACAAGTTTATTCGGCAGTTGGACAACCAAGAATGATGCGTCATTACTACAGTATTTTTCATGATTATGGAATGCGTTGTGCTCAAATATTAGCTACAAAGCGTGACTTCGATCCTGGAAAACACAGACAAAACATGATTAATTGTTATGAAGGCTTATTGGCCGAGGGAGTTATTCCTATCGCTAATGAAGATGATGCAGTATCCTTAACCATGTCAATGTTTTCGGATAATGATGAGTTAGCAAGTTTAGTTGCTGAGCTATTAGATGCAGATCGTTTAATTATTTTATCAGATACCGACGGCCTTTATACAGGTCATCCTGATGATGAAGAATCAAGAAAATTAAACGTTGTGAAAACAGATCAAAATGTAGAGAAATATGTTTGTACTTCAAACAAAAAAGAAGGCGAAGGTCGTGGTGGTATGGCTTCAAAATTGAAGGTAGCTAAAGGGACTGCAAACAAAGACATACCTACTTACATCGCTAACGGTAAACGTGAAAATGTAATTGTAGATATAATTAATAACAAACAAGTTGGTACTAAATTTATTAGTGCCTAAAAATAAAATTTATGAAACTTTTAAATACAGATATAAAAAACAAAGTATTAAAATCCATGGCAGAAATTTTGGATCGCAAACGCGCTGCCATTATTGAAGCTAACAAAAAAGACTTAGAAGCTTTTCAAAAGGAAGACCAAGCGCTTTTTGATCGTTTAATCGTAAACGACAAAAAAGTCGATGAAATGATTGAAGCTGTAAATTCCGTAAGACTTCAAGGAGATCCTGTTGGACAGGAAATTTCAAATAGAACCTTAAAGAATGGACTAAACATAGTGAATACTACTGCTCCATTTGGAACCATTCTTATCATATATGAGTCTCGACCAGATGTTACTATAGAAGCAGCAGTTTTAGCATTCAAAGCCAATAACAAAATTTTGCTAAAAGGTGGTAAAGAAGCTTATAACAGTAATATTATTTTAGAACAATGCTGGCACGAGGCTTTAACTGAAAACGGTTTATCTAAAGATTGGATTAAGTTATTACACTTAAAACGTGAAGAAACACAAGAATTTCTAAAAAATCCAACTGAGCCTTTAGATTTAATAGTACCAAGAGGTGGAGAGCGACTTATTGAATTCGTAAAAACTCATGCTACATGTGCCGTACTAGTTAGTGGTAGGGGAAATAATTTCTTATATGTTTCTGAAAAAGCAGATTGGAGCAAAGCCGTTAATGTAATCATTAATGCTAAAACTGATAAAATTTCAGGATGTAATGCACTAGATAAAGTCCTTATCAATAAGAACATTCCAGAGTATGAAACTAAATTAGCTATGTTGCAACAAAAGCTAGAACAGTATAAGGTTGAAATAATAGCTGATGAAAGTGTTTCTAAGGTATTGGAGAATGTTAGTAAAGTATCTCAAGATAGCATTTGGTTTGAAGAATTTTTAGCATTGAAACTTCTCATTGCTTCAGTTGATACTATTGATGAAGCTACAGAAATGATTAATAAATACTCTGGTAAACATTCAGCAGCTATTATAACTGAAAATAAAAATGAAGCATTAGCTTTTATGAATAATGTAGATAGTGCAGCTGTTTACCACAATGCTTCTACTCGATTTACCGATGGTGGTCAAATGGGAGTTGGTGCTGAGCTAGCTATTAGCACAGACAAACTGCATCACAGAGGTCCATTAGGTTTAAAACAATTAGTAACTAATAAGTATTATGTTTTTGGTGATGGGCAAGTAAGGGTTTAAACTGCACATAAAGCCCCTATTCTGTTAAGAATTTGGAATTTTAGATATAAATCATTATATTATCTGTTATGATTTCAGAAGACAAAAAAAAATACAGTGAAGAATTAAGTAACTCTATAAGTTATTTAGAGAATTTAGGATACAACAATATTAAGGCAGATTTAGAAGGCTATGAAACCCCTAAATCTTACCATAAAAAAGGCAGTGATATCGATATCACTCCTGATATTGTTGCAGAAAAGGAAGGAAGAAAGCATATTTTTGATTTAAGTTTAAAGTCGGAAAAACCCAAACTTTTAAAGTCTAAATGGTTATTCCTAAACACTCTAAGCCAACTTAAATCATATCGTTTTAGGTTGATTACAACCAGAGGCCACTACAAATTCACTAATGAAACGGTAGATGCTATTCATTTAGATACTGTAAAATTGCTGAAGATTTAATTTTTTTTTCGCAACTCTGTAACATTTTGATGCTTATTTACGTATAATAAAAGCAACAACGATGTTGTAAATTGCACAAATCACAAAAAAAGTAAATGAGACAGCTCAAAATTACCAAGCAGGTTACCAACAGAGAAACCGCTTCATTAGACAAATACCTACAAGAAATAGGTAAAGTCGACCTTATTACTGCAGACGAAGAAGTAGAATTAGCTCAGCGCATTAAAGCAGGCGATCAGGTAGCTCTAGAAAAATTAACCAAAGCCAACTTGCGTTTCGTTGTTTCTGTGGCGAAGCAATACCAAAACCAAGGTTTAACATTACCAGATTTAATTAATGAAGGTAATTTAGGCTTAATCAAAGCTGCACAACGTTTTGATGAAACTCGTGGTTTTAAGTTTATTTCGTATGCTGTATGGTGGATTAGACAATCTATTTTACAAGCATTAGCTGAACAATCTCGTATTGTTCGTTTACCATTAAACAAGATTGGTTCTATTAATAAAATTAATAAGACGTTTGCATTCTTAGAACAAAGTCATGAGCGTCCTCCTTCTGCAGAAGAAATCGCTAAGGAATTAGACATGACGATTAATGATGTTAAGGAATCCATGAAGAATTCTGGTCGTCACGTAAGTATGGATGCACCACTTGTTGAAGGTGAGGATTCTAACTTATATGATGTTTTAAGAAGTGGTGAGTCTCCTAATCCTGATAAAGATTTATTACATGAGTCTTTGAGAACAGAAATAGAGCGTGCTCTTGAAACACTTACTCCACGTGAAGCAGATGTTATACGTTTATATTTTGGACTTGGAAATCAACACCCTATGACATTGGAAGAAATAGGTGAAACATTTGATCTAACTCGTGAACGTGTAAGACAAATTAAAGAAAAAGCTATTCGTAGATTAAAACATACGTCTAGAAGTAAAATATTAAAAACCTATTTAGGTTAACTTCTGTTATAGAATACTTTAGACATTATTATTCAAAATAATTATAAAAGTATTTAGAGTTAAAATGATATAAAGGTTTGATTAGGCTTGGTTTTTTGTATATTTAAACACCAACTTAATAAAGATAACAACAGTTACAAAACATAACTGTTCGTTTTTTGATTGATGAAAGAACCCACGGCTGATTACCGTGGGTTCACTTTTTATAATATCTTATTAACTCCAAACCTTAATAAACTTCAATTTTATATAACTTTGCCAAAACTTTTAATGACCCTATTCAATGACTAAAAAATTTATAGCACCCTCAATGTTAGCCGCTGATTTTGGCAACTTACAACGTGATACCGAAATGGTTAACAACAGTGATGCCGATTGGTTTCATATTGATGTGATGGATGGTCATTTTGTACCTAATATTTCATATGGAATGCCTGTAATAGCAGCCATAAAAAAGCATGCTACCAAACCGTTGGACGTACATTTAATGATTGAAAAACCAGAACGTTACATAGAAGAATTTGCTAAAGTAGGAGCAGACATCATAACTGTTCATTACGAATCGACCGTGCATCTTCATAGAACATTACGACAAATAAAGGATGCTGGTTGCAAAGCAGGTGTTGTTCTTAATATTACAACACCAATAAATGTTTTAGAAGATATTTTACCAGAATGCTATATGGTATTATTAATGTCTATAAATCCTGGTTTTGGTGGCCAAAAATTTGAAGACGTTACTTATCAGCGTATACAAAAACTTCGCAAGCTAATTGATGAGCAAGGTTTGGATACTCGCATTGAGATCGATGGAGGTGTTACTGACAAAAATATCAAGAAATTAGTGGAAGCAGGAGCAGACACCTTTGTTGCTGGAAGTCATGTTTTTAAAAGCGAAAATCCCACTACTACAATTGAAACTCTAAAATCTTTAGCCAATTCATAAAAAAAGCGCCAATAAGGCGCTTTTTTGTTTATAATTGTTTCAAGAGATATTTTATTAAATCTGTAGTAGTAACGATACCTACAAGACTTCCTTCTTCTACGACAGGTAAAGCATGAAATTCCTTTTCTGCCAGTATCTTGGCAACGTCCTTAACAGTGGCTGTAGGAGGTACGGTAACTACATTTTTAACCATTACCTGATCAATAGTAAACATATTATATACTAAAGTATCTACTTCTTCTTCGTTATCAAATACGGCATCAGCAAAACTAATGCGCAACAAATCTGAATAACTTAGCATACCTATAATTACCTCTCCATTAACAACAGGTATATGTCGTATCTTGTGTCTTTTAAAAAGTATCTCAGCAGTTTCTAAATCATCATCTCTATTGAGGGCAATGATATTTTTGCTCATTATTTCTGAAATTGGTGGTATATATCTCATGACTATTGGTTTTACAATTAATTCACTATTAAAAGTAACCCATAAAACCGATAGAAATTATGATAAATATCATGTAAGGCACTAAAAGCAATACAGTGATGAAGTGCTCTTAGCTGTCAGAACTACCATAGCCATAACCATAACCATAGTTATAACCATACCCTTGAGACTTGCTTGCACCAACACTATTTATCACATAAGCCATATTTTTCAACTTTCCACTTTCTGATAAATCTTTTGAAAATTTCAATAAGTTTTTCTCAGTGTAATTAGCTCTGGCAATATAAATTGTAGCATCTGCTAATTGAGAAATTAACATTGTATCAGTAACGAGGATTGTAGGAGCTGTATCAACAACGACATAATCGTATATTTCTTTAGCTTCTTCAATAAGCTTTTTAAAGCGTCCATTTGTTAGTAAATGAGCAGGGTTTGGCGGAATAGTTCCAGAAAGAATAATATGATGATGAGGATGCTTATCAAAACCACTTATTAAAGCATCTTGCCAATCATAATATCCATCATGGAGGTAATTAGATAAACCTGGTTTTTGCTTGTCTTCACTTATGTGTGTG